>BCSF01000018.1_pt1 | contig 70640 bp, 97 predicted proteins | sample 1016431 | NCBI WGS metagenome assembly BCSF01 (sample SAMD00045685;SAMD00045686;SAMD00045687;SAMD00045688;SAMD00045689;SAMD00045690;SAMD00045691;SAMD00045692;SAMD00045684;SAMD00045690;SAMD00045691;SAMD00045692;SAMD00045684;SAMD00045685;SAMD00045686;SAMD00045687;SAMD00045688;SAMD00045689, study... | reverse complement strand
GTGAGGAAGTAACCAGTGAACCGTGCATGGCAGAGAACAGTGAACCACCGAAGACACCAGCCACACCTAGCATGTGGAAGGGATGCATCAGAATGTTGTGCTCAGCCTGGAATACAAGCATGAAATTGAAAGTACCACTAATGCCAAGAGGCATACCATCAGAGAAAGAACCCTGACCGAAAGGATAGACGAGGAATACTGCACTCGCAGCAGCAACTGGAGCAGAATATGCTACGCAGATCCAAGGACGCATACCAAGACGGTAAGAAAGTTCCCACTCACGACCCATGTAGCAGAAGATGCCGATGAGGAAGTGGAAGACTACCAACTGGTAGGGACCACCATTGTAGAGCCACTCATCAAGAGATGCGGCTTCCCAGATGGGATAGAAGTGTAGACCGATTGCGTTAGAAGATGGAACAACTGCACCAGAGATGATGTTGTTTCCATAGAGAAGGGAACCTGCCACGGGTTCGCGAATTCCATCGATGTCAACTGGTGGGGCAGCGATGAATGCGACAATGAAGCAAAGTGTAGCAGCGAGTAGGGTTGGAATCATTAGAGTTCCGAACCATCCAACATAAAGACGATTGTTGGTGGAAGTTACCCAGTCAGTGAACTGTTCCCAAGTATTCGATTGTTTTTGTGAAAGAGTTGAAGCGGACATTTGAAAAAGGGTTAAGTAAAAGTTCGGGGGAACGAACCAGTTATTAGTATTTCCGTGCCACCCTCCGGCTCGGATATTAGAGACGTGATTTAGACTCCCTAGAGGTCTCGGTTTACGGGGAGTTTACAATAGATTAAAAAACGTTACGTTTCTTAACCCGTTGACCTATTTAGTATAGCAGCACTTAGGGCCCCTGTCAAGGGGTCTGGTCTGGATAAATAGCCCAGCGTCTCAAAATGAACGGATGAAAAAAGCAAGTTTGCTTTTTGGTATGTTATTGATGGCGGCACCAGCACATGCCGATATTACTCATAAAATTTCTTCATCAGTCCAACTGACGGTTGATGCTTCTGCTTCTCAGGCAACTCGCTTAGGTTCTACCTACTCCGTAAGTGGTTCTAATGTATCTGCTACCCTAGGTGGTCTTACAGCACCCTCTGGTAGTGCTGCGGCAACCATGAACTCTGGCACATATACCCAGACAACAGATGGAAGTGCCTTTTCGTTTAGCGAATCATTCAACAGCGGAGACTCAATCCCAACAGGAACGACCGTTAGTAGCGGTGTGGTTGGAACCCTACCCGCATTTGGAAACGTCACCACAACTGCTGGTGGGGTGGCTGGTAGTCTCGCTGGTACTATCAATTCTGCTGGCACGATGTCGCTGACTGCTGGTGGTGCTGGTACAAGTGCTACTGGTCAATTTGTTTCTGAGGTTACCATCAGATAAATGAGTAGATTACAAGAAGCAATTGGTCTTGGATTGGTTCTTGGTGCAATTCATGGACTACTTCAATCTGCAAATGCAGTCCCAGTAGTCCCAAATTTCACACAAGGCTCAATGACGAGCCATACAGAAACCACATCCAAGGTAACTGAGACCATCAATTCGATGGATTACAACACAGGATATCAGTATTCAGTGACTGGTAGTGGTATCTCAGCATCTGGATTATTATCACCCTCAACATCATCTTCTTCATCAAATATCAATGGAGTGACTTCAACATGGACTGGATTAAAGAGCCGACCAAACTTTGTGCAGACAACACCAGGAGCTGCATTTCAGTATACAGAAACTTATCAGGGTCCTGGTTTAAGCAATCAGACAATTATTCAAAGAACAACAGAAATAAAAAGCGTAACCGACACTACAAGTATCTTCTCGCAATAATTACACTGTTTTTTGCAACCCCCTCTCATGCTGAAACCGTTGGTGGTGTCTCTGCTACTGCTGCTCCTGTTGCTAATTCCTCAGGCAGTGTTACAAACCAAGCTATACAAGTTCTTCAGGGACCATACATTACAAACACCTATGGTGGTGGTATCCAATGTCAAGGACCCACTCTTAATATTACTCCATTCATAACTGGATCTGCATCAGCCCAAAAACCATATGATCCATATTACATGGATCCTGTTTATGATATGAGAGATTTAAATGAGGATGGTGCTCCAGACAATCCTGGAGATATTCTTTATCGTGTTCCAGTAAGAACTGGCCAGAAAGATAATTATAATCTCTCTGTTGGTATGAGTGCTACTTGGAGTAAACCATTAGACGGCAAATTACAAGAACAATGTAAGGAAGCAGCACAGGCAAATATTGATCTAATGAAGCAAACAACTGCTAATAAGAGATTAGATTTTGAAATCGCCAGACTCAAGAATTGTGGCGAGTTGATGAAAGCTGGAATTTTATTTCACCCGAAGTCACCATACCATAAAGTCTGTGCAGATGTGGTATTGGTAAATCCCCCAGGAGTCGTTGCTCCCCATGTCCACTCTATCCCTTCGGTTTCAAGACAGACTTCAAGGCCCTTATCGCCTGTGTCCTCTCGCGCTGAAGATCTCGGCGCTCCTTTACAGACAAGACAAGGACAGACTTCCCCCTGATAGCAGCAATCTTTTTCATAACTTTCTTGACCGTTGGTTTGACAGTTTTAAGTAGCAAGTCGGCCAGCGGTTTTGCCATTAGTGCAGACGCCGTAGCAATGACAGCAACACCACCAACCTGAACAACCTGACCACCACTAGGAAGTCCAGCGATGATTTGTTTTGGGAGTGGAACTGCTTCTGTTATCTGGACACACTCGTTGCCCATCAGTTTATATTCAACAACCTTCTTTCTAAATCCTTCTACTAGTGTACCGACAGGTTCTTTTGCTTCCTGTGCTGGCGTGGGACAATCTACCTTTGCCGTACTAACGGGAGGTTTAATTTCTGGTGTATTTGGTAATTCTGGTGCTTCAGGTGGTCTAACTTTTGGAGTCTTTGCAGGCTCCGTGAATATCATCTGGTCAGGTTCAAACTGAATAGGATTAAAACTAGGGATGCCAGAATCACAATACGTAAGCAATCCTCTTTCGTCATCAGTGGGGAGCGTTTTGGATCCGTTATTCGCTTCATGAGCTTCAACACATCCAGGGATGTCCACGATAGGTACACCTATATTTACCGTAACTGGTGGTACATATGGTAATGAATGTGAAGGATCATTAAAAGACCACTGAGGAATATCCAGTTCCCTAATTTTAATCTCGGGTATTTCCATTAATCATGAAAAAAGTTTAGAATAGCTGTCCAAGCAGAATGAAAAGCAACGAAGAGAAAAAACTGCTCCGTTGCTTCTCTTCTGACTTGTGTTTTATATGTACGAGAAGTGTATGCAGTTCGAGCCATGATTATCAACTAATATTTTTATTATTTAACACTTCTCATACAATTTTCAGAAAGGAATCGCACCACCAGTTACATTTGGCAGGGGTGATTGTGTTGATTCTGAAACAACACCACCAGTCATTGATGGCATCTCAGGAATGGCTGAATTTACCATACCTGGAAGTGCTTCTGTAATTGTCTTAGTAATTTCCTCGGTAACTTTGGTACGAGCATTCTCAATCATTGCATCTTTATTCATGTAAAGATAAGCGCCACCACCAACAACTCCCAGTGATACAAGACCAGATAGTAGAGCAACAACATTAATCAACTTTTGCATCTTTCTTCTCCACGCTAGGTGCTTTAGTTTCTTCTTCCTTCTTCTTAGCAGGAACAACACCGAATGTGGCTAGAGTCCCAGTAAAAACGCTGGCAATAAAAGTAGGATCGATATTCTTTTGGGGGACGCCAGGAATAGTGACATAATTTAAAGTCAAGATTGCTGCAGACCAGCCCAAAATAAGAACGCGGACAAAGGTAGAAACACCTTCATCCGCCCAATCAAACTTGTTATCCTTTTTGGCATCCTCTTTTTTCTTCAGATTTGATTCTGTCATTTGAAAAGAGGTGAGGCTCTGATATTTATTTAATATAACCGTTCTTCTCAAGCCATTCTCTGGTCATGGGAGTTGGTTCATAGATTTCCCACATCTTACCAGTTGCACAAGCCTCAAGTGCATGTGCAGTCATACCCGCAGTCTTACCTGCCCAGGTTGCTTCTGCTTCCCATGGAACAGCATTCTTAGGATAAGTCCTCTCTACCATCTCTCTCCATAGTGGAGGTACTTCTTCTTCAGGTTTAATGATAGCAATCAAACTATTATTAATAGTTCCTGCCATACAATCTTGTGCAGCGTGCCAACCTTCATGACGCATTACAGCCATAAGAACACTTGGACGATGCATGAATGCTTTATTCAAATAAAAATTATTCGAGACAGTATGATAGACTCCACGATGGCCTGGTGGAAAATACTTTTCATCCGCAAGATAAACTTTACTACCAACATAGTTTAGTAGAACCAACATGTAGTTGAATTCTTCAGCAATAATAGTAAACTTTTCTGGATCTCCGTATTGAGAAGAGATGTCAAGTAGAGATGATACTTCATCTACACCATCCGTACATTCCTGTAGGATCATACATCCCATGGCATCCATGGTGTAATAACCCTTGGTTGGTTCAGCTAGTACTGGATTCGTCCCTAATAGGCAAGTACCAATTAGGGTTGAGCTCAAGGCATTTTTCCAGTTTGTAAACAGTTTCTTCATGAACTTCTCTCAAATACTTTTCAAAGTGTGACTCAATATTGTCTACGTTGGTGTTACCTTGACTTACCCAGTCATGACAAAACTCGTAAACTGCTCGACAGTGATCATTTAAATGATGACTCAGGGCACGAAACACTGCAGCCCTAAGTTGCATTCTTTCTGGAGCATATCTCCAATCCTTGGGAAACTCAGACATGATAATAAAAAAGGACTATACTATGTATAATATCTCATCAAGAGCCATTGTCAACATATGATTTACATACTTCTGGATTTTTTTTACAATATTGACGAACATATGCATGAACATCCATTTCAATCATTTGATGTGCATGATTATGTATTACACCTATAGCAATCAAAGATCCACAAACCAAAAGATTAAATTGACTGACTGGATGAAAAATAATTTTAAGCATTAAAAAGGGGGACCGAAGTCCCCCTCATTATAGCACAGATTCAGTGAATCAGAAGCTGTACTTGACGCCAAGCTTACCGCCGACGTTTAGATCATCGAACTCTTGCTGAGTGGTGATAGCAGAGAGTTCGCCATAGATACCGAGTTGCTCAGTTACGGCAACACTAGCACCAACCTTACCAGAGAACTCGGTCTCGGACTCAGCACCATCAGGAGAAACGATGGTGGGGCCACCCTGAATGTACCAGGCAGCAGACTCGCCTACAGGACCTTCGTAGCCTACGTGTAGGTCGGTTGCAGCACCAGTGTAGTCTTCGCCAACCCAACCAGCGTTGGTCTCAACGTTGACATAGGGACCTGCAAAAGCAGCACCAGCGGACATGGAGAGAGCAGCGGTTGCTGCGAATACAGATTTGATCATTTGAAATACCTCGTTTTTTACTTGCGGAATGATTACCCGCAGATGATGGATCGGTTCGACTCCCGATCGCTTTGTGAATTATAACACCCCTCGGGGGTGGTGTCAACAGATTTGATCCGAGTAGTTGAGGGATCTCCCATCTGTTGTAATTCGTAACATTAAGTTACGAATTATTATTTAGTATAGTTTAACTTGAACGTTTTGTCAAGTTCACCACACTCCAGGAATAATCTGGCCAGTGGTGGCATAGGTTCCGACAGCGATGACGAAACCAAGCATAGCGAGACGAGAATTCAGGATCTCAGCCTCAGGGGTCCATCCAAATTTCATGATAGTTCTCCTAAACTTTATAAGTGGTGTGAGGGTTTTTGGTTTTATTAATGATGATAACTTGACTTCCGTTGTGAGTGAATACTAGTTCATCATCGTGCCCCCAGCAGAGTTCTTCGTACAGGGCATTGAGTTTTCTCATGTCCTCCCAGAGGGCATTTTCATTCGACATGATGTGCTTTTAAATCTGGGTTGGGTGTACTTGGTTCAAATGGTAAACGAGAAAGATTTTTGATTACAATAAAAGCATCTTTATTGTACTTGCGAGTACCCATCGGTGATTGCCACTTCTTGTTATACTCTTCTCCAACATCAATACCAGAGACCGAAGTTCCTCCAATCTCTACAACAATGTTATCATCACCATTCCAATCTAAAGTTTCAATAAAATCTTGAATCCTGTCCATAATTCCATTGTCTTCCCAGGCAAAAAAACCATCTTCGTTTTTTGTCCAGTCACTCTTTGGAATGTCAGACATTACTCGTTCTTCAGGTTCAAGGTTACCAGTCACAGGTTGTCCTCTTTTTTAGTGTAGTAAATACTGCCACCGATTGTGATGGCAGAAACGATTACAAAGAATACCACAATAAGTGCGCTCACAGGTTTTCCTCCTGTTCGGTAAGGATTACACAGTCGCTGGTGGGATAGGCAACACAAGTGAGTAACCAACCTTCTTCCATTTGTTCATCATCAAGGAAAGATTGTTCATCATTATCCACGGTGCCAGAGATGAGTTTACCAGCACATGCTGAACAAGCACCAGCCTTACATGAAGAAGGTAGATCTACACCTGCCTCCTCAGCTGCCTCAAGAATATATTGATCATCAGGGCACTCGATAGTGGTTTCGGTGCCATCAGGAGACTGAAGAGTAACGTTAAAGACGGTCATTAGTAAGTTTCGCAAAGTTTTTCAACAGATTTTGCTAGTAGAACAAAGAATGCAATACTAGTAATAGTAAAGATTCCCTCTGCCATCAGACAACTCCGAAGAAGAGATTGCCTGTGAAAGCATATGAGATTGCACCAGCGATGATGCCAAGCATGGCCCAACGACCATTTGCCTTCTCTGCTTTCTCGGCATGGGTTTCAATCCCATAACGATCAAGATCTTCTTTAGTCATATACATGGTAGGCTCTTTGGCAAACATATTCATTTGCCCCAACTCGTTCTTTGTTACAGTCATTTGTAAAGAATTGTTACTACCCAAGTATATAGGAAGTCTTAATTTTTGTCAAGGGTTTTGTTCTGGAGGAAGTGTTCCATAGAATGGATCATACTCGAAGAAAGAATTCCAATCCTCTATATGGGAAGCGGAGGTTTTCCAAAAATCCCAGAGTCCATTATAACTCCCTTTATGGAATACATCAATGTGAATGTCATGGATATCTGACCCAAGATCGATCTTATACAGGAACAGAGGGATTGCAAAGGTGTTTCCAGAGTTATAAATCAGATCATCTGCAACGGCTCTTGGTTTAACTCCATTGTCAAGTTTGAATTTGTCACCTCTACAATGAAGATTAACTAGTTTCTGTGCATGATGTCTGGTAATAATATAACATGCAGTAGAGAAATCATTAACAAATCTCCTATGCAGTCTAACAGTGACCTGCTGTGGATTGATAATGGCCAACTGAACAACATCGAAGTCATATGGAAGTCTTGATTCAAACTGTTTCCAAGTAAATCCCCAGTGTCTGACTGTACTAATATCACAGTCATCTTCCATCATGATCAGATATTGATCATCACTATTTTCCAACCAGTATTTCAATGCCTTTAGGTGAGATGTGGTACACCCAACTTCACCAGAAGTCATGTTCTCTGGATATCTACCAGTCAAAATACCACTTAGATCGTCATTTCGACCATCACAGGCTGAAATTCTTGTATAGTTCTCAATACCCCAATACTCAAACTGTTCCTCCATGTACTTACGACGATCTTCTTTATCATCAAGATTGATGTAATAGATGTGAGGAATACCCTTCAGTTTAAATGTAGATTTATTCTTATCCATATCAATTAGAATCCAATTGCTTCCAGTTTTTAGGGATCAAATCTGTTAGAGATTTGTCTTTATTGTTTGGGCCAAACCATTTCATTGGTGCAATAACATCATCAAATCCAGATAGCCATGCACCCCACCAAGAGAATGATGAGTTTGCGATGATATGTGTCTTACACATTGACATTAGGCAAAGATCAAGACGATTATCATTGGTTTCAGAGATACAGAACCTATCATCTTCAAATAGTTTTTGTTCTGCACACCATTGTGGATCATCAGAGAAGACAAGAACCTGACGATCTGGTTCAAATTCATTCAGGGCCTTTTCATAATAATCCATACCCAAATTATAATGATTACCACTGTTCTGAAGATAATCGGTTCTTCTTACATGAAGTGAGATTGGATTATCCCATTGGAAGATTTCTTGGCAAGGAGTACGAATCTCTTCTCGAAAAGTAAAGTCTTCTCTAATACTCGCTTCAATGTGTTTGAAATATTTTTCGGACTGATAAAATCCCCACAAGGAAACATCATTGGGGCATTGATTAAAAAGAAGTTCATCAAATTCAAATCCCCTTTCTTTTGCAAAGGGGGCATGGCCCATATCCAACATTCCAATATTGGACTTTGGTAGGTGTGGTAGTTCAAAGACTTCAAAGAGTTGATGTTCATACCACTCATTTTCAAAATTAGATTTTGGAATGCCAAAATCATATCCTCTTCTAGCAGCAATGCCTCTCAATGAGGCATATTGGAACATCTGATTTCCAAGTCTACCGAGTTGTCCTAGATGATTAAACGCTAGCATTTCTATTCTTCAGGTATGGTACATTTTGATAATATGAAACTAGTTGTTCCTTTGGAGTATTTCTAAGTCTCTGCCAGAGTTGATGATTCTCCATGAACTTTGGATTATTATAGTGAGAATTATGTGTTCTACCGTGCTCAAAATGCCAGATATGGCCATCAATTCTACCAACTCTATACCCTAAAGCATTGAATCTATAGTAGAATTCACAGTCTTCAGCACCCCAGGAAATAAACTCTTCATTCCATAGACCACCTTTGATGACGGATTCCCTATTATAAAATTGAGTCCATCCAATCGTCGAAGATTCTGTCCTACACTGATCTGAAATGACATCTAAATTGTGCCCAGAATTAATAAACTTCTCAAACACTTCCATGGGATAATTGACTTGATATTGCCATACCCCACATCCGTAAGGATATACAACATCAACCTGATCATTTACTATCGCTTCATATGCAGACAAATGTGATGAAATTGGATATACCACATCAACATCATGGCTACAGACAACTTTAGTATCGGCCATAAGAATGAGATCATTCAGAATCCTAGTCTTATGAAATAGATTATCAGAACTCTCCTCAAAGACATGAGTAAGATTATCCGTTGAGACAATCTTTTTAATTTCAGGAAGTGCTCTAAACTTAAAGGTTGATCGAGTATCAACTTCCTTTACAATTACTTTTGCCTTTGGAAAAGTTTTGAGAAGATAACTTACAGAAGTAATAATATTTTTTAGCCTGTCCTCTGATTCAATTCGACAGGGCATGATATATGTTAAGTCCATTATACCTCCATTTCAATCCATGATTCGGGAAGAAGATCACTCATATCGTAATCATTGTATCTAGGTCCAAACCAAGGCTTGGGAGCAATGACTTTACCCCTACCATTTTGTAACCATGCTCCCCACCAACTCATTGAACTATTTGCAATGATGGCACCAGAACAAAGACTCATCATACACAGATCATAGTAAGGAACAAATGATTGTACTCTACCATCATTGGTATCTGCCGTGTGAGAGTACTTAAGATTCTCTGTGGGAAGAACAAATCGATCATCAGTAAAGTGTTCACGACACCAATCAAGATCATCGGAAAATACGAAGACTGGTACATCCTCTGGAAACTCTTTTAGAGCCTTTTCATAATATGAAACAGGACATACTGGATGATTCTCTGGTTGATTTACATAATCACCACGACGAACATGAATGAAGATTGGATTATCAAACTGCTCCACAACTTCTTTACATGGTTCTAGAATCTCTTTTTGAAATGTATAATCCTCACGAATAATATTCTCCACATTCTTGAAATACTTTTCCGACTGAAAGTAGTCATGTAGATTTACATTATCTGGACACTCTCTAAAAAATCTTTCGTTGAAATGAAAGCATCCCGTGGCTATATTTTGAGTTCCTTGAGTAAATCCAAAGTTTTGAAATGTAACTGTGCTCATCTCAAAACAGTCAAAAAGACCATAGTTGGAATCACCATAGTCATCTGGTGGTGGAATCAACCAGGAATATCCATTTTGTTTTGCAATACCACGTAGGCCTGCATACTGGAACATCTGGTTTCCCAAACGACCATTAGACCCCAATCTATTGTAACTAATTGCCATCAGTCTCCTTTTTCAATACGAATACTGTCTTCATCAAAATGCTCGGTGGAAAACTCAAACATTTCTGTATCTTCCATAGCATACATTCTATGTCTCAATCCAACAGGAACATGGAACTTGTCACCTGTACTTAGAATAGTAACGTTAGCTAATTCGATACTATCCTGATGCCCATAGTATACCATAAGTTTTCCACTGTGTACATAGAAAACTTCATCTTTTTTATCATGATAGTGCCAAGAGCACTGTTTTCCCCTGGCAAACCAAAGGATTTTTCCACAATAAAGTGGGCCATTCGTTATCCATTTTTCATATCCCCAACCTTTGGAGACAAATTTAATTGGATCTCCTTGAGAAGAAGTCTTCATCATTCACTCCTTTGTCGTCGATGTAAAAGTCACCAGATGGTTTGCCAAGATGGAGTTCGTGATATTTACAACCCCAAGACTTTAACTGAGCCTCAGTGAAAGTGTAGAATTCTTTCTCCGCCAACTCGCGGGAATTGTCAAATCTACCCATACCTCTAGCAGTCAAATAGACAACGTAGTGCCCCTCATCATATAATTTATTTATTGCCTGAATCCTATCCCATCTTGGAGTTGCATGAGTGTATCGACCTTCACCAGCACCAGGAAAACAGATTGTACCATCAATGTCAACGACATAGCGCATCACTTGAAGCACCTCCGATATGCCTCATAGAACTCAATCGTCTCCTGAGGAACATACTGCTTCCAGAGATTCAAATTATATAGAAGATCCTGAGTATAACGGTATCCAATAATCTCTTTCTCTAGATTGGTTACAAGATCTTGCACATTGCGATCCTGATATACAGATGCCTTATTGTATACGACACTCTGGGGGAACTTAAGTTGAGCAATATAACCACCCCAGATATCATCCATACGGCCAACATGGGGAAGAACCGTATAGTATGGAATCACCTCACGGGCCAAGAAAGTATTCTGACTGTTGAATGGTGAGATGCAGTTAGAACCATAAGGTTTCTCAACATTGAACTTGACACATGGTTTCATTGATAGTCGTGCCATGGCATCGATGTCAGGATCACCATCCCACAAATCAGCCTGAATCAAAACTTTACGCTCAGTTTTTCCAACGTATCTTGTATCACGGCGATGTGGAACCTGTTGGATTGGAAATCCACGGTGCCAAAGTTCTGGATAGTTTGTAACTGATAGAGGATCGAATACTTCGGTTGGAGATTCATATAGATCCATCTCAATAGTCTTACCAACTAGAAGATCCTTACCCCAATCTTCACATGGAATATTATCATCATCTACGGTTGCAATAACATCGGCACCCTGTTCATATGCATAAACAAAACCGATATTCCTACGTTGAATACTATTCCAACCAATAGTATCCGATAGTTCTTTCCATCCGTGCTCCTGCATGTCTGGAGACAGGTACACACAGTTTAATTCCTTATATAGATGATGTGGGGTCTTTTTATCTCCAACGACCACCAGGGTCCAGCCAGGCATCGCTGCGAAGTTCATGGTTGCCCGTGTGGGATTATTGATAGTGGTTGTTACAATAAACTTTTTCATTTCAGAAACTTCTCAACAAAATGCTTGGTCGTGTAATTATTCACCGCCTTATTATAAGCGTTTTCTCTCATTTGGTCAAACAAATCATAATTATTGATGATGTAATCAAGTTGCCTCTTTAGATCCTCTTCATCATCAAAGTATAGGAAATCTTTATCTGGCGTAAAGAATTTTTCAATTGGATTCCATGGATCTCTCTGACAGAGAATGACACAACGACCGAATGCAGCCTCAAACATTCTCGATTTAATCTGAGGGGCCCATCCCCTATCCAATTGACTAAATGCTGCGTTCAGATCGCCATAAGGAAAACTATGATATCTATCTGCGGTTTCTGGATTGATATTACATAAACCATGAACAACAGCAACCTTAGTTGCCGCATACATCATCATCTTATCGGCATAAGAACATCTGGGTACATTCCCCATACTGTAGTGCCCAAACCTAAAGTTATATTTTGTGAATACATTCTTGACATAACTTTCCCAGGGAACGGCCTTCGGCATACTACCAAAGTAAGAAATATCAATTATCTTTTCTGATGCTGGTGGAATCCAATCCTCGCTGAATGGGAAGAATACAAACTCCCTATTATCAAAAAGTTCTGCAGTATATGGACAGATTGTAAGAATCTTATCTGCCACTTCATGGAGTTTTACCTTATCTCCTGGTGCAACACAGAAGTTTGGTTCTTCTAGAGTGAGAACCACTTTCTCCTTATCATCATAACGACCCGAATAAAGATCTTTATAAAAGTCAGCCATGAAGAGATAACAATCTCTTGCCACACCTTCATACTTTTCAAAGTTCAGATAATAAAGAGGATCTTCTGTGAGTCCATTTTCAGGTCTTAAAAAATTTAATACTTTCATAGTATTTCACCAATATCATTTTTATTTAACTGATATGTACCAGAGTGTTGTACAGATTTAGATGCCATCAAAATTGCTTTTTTGATTGATGCTTGAACAGTTTCACCAGATGTATGAAGGACTGCAAAGGTTGCAAGAAAAACATCTCCAGCACCAGTGACATCATAGACATCAACTTTAGGTGCAGGAAAATATGAGTTTGCCCACTTTGCACCTGCTTTCCCTAGAGTCACAATAACCTCAGAATTTTCTGACCAGGCTAATGCTTCCTCTTCTTCAAATTCATTGATCTTTAGAAATGCGTTTTCATAGCAAGTAAGATCACTTTTTTTAGAATCAACAAATATCTTTCCCGTATAATTTGAGCAAATTAGATTTGCCACATCCCAAGGAATTAATCCCTTTTCATAATCAGAAAAGATGATTGCATCATAATAATCCAAACCACTTGGGATTCTTCCACACTTTTTGTAGAAGTCCGATTCTGTTAGTGGTTGACTTACTAATTTTCCAGAATCAACTCTCAAGAGTTGTTGTCCAGATCTGTCATCAATATATCTTTTCTTAAGCAACTCTTCTGGATTATTTGAAATGAAATCAACTTTACATCCAAAGGCCTCAATGTTTGCTTTAACATTTGATGCCATTCCAGGAAACACTTTGGTACAATTCCAGTCAAAAACAGGAACGGGTGCCTCAGGACTCAGCCTGCGACACTCGCCATAGTGATATTCATCTTGACATGATTCACCGATCAGCAATACTCTCAACGATTTTGGTTGTAGAGTAGTCGCCAATTCGGTCGAAGAATCTAACTTCTTTTGCATAATCAGAACCTACTACTTCCTTACCTTTCCAATCAGATCCAACCATCATTATATCAGGTTTTATCCGTTTTACAATATCTTGTAATTCTTCTTTGCTATCAAAAACGATAACTTCATCTATGTATCGAATTGATTCAAGGATGATTTTACGATTGAAGACTGGGTTTATTGGTCTAGTAGAACCTTTCATTTCTTTGATTTTTCTGTCAGAGTCAATAGCAACAATTAACTTATCACCAAGACTTCTTGCAGTTTGAAACATTTTGATGTGCCCTGGATGAAGCAGATCAAAACATCCATTTACAAAGATAACTTTTGGTTTTAGTTTCATTTCTCAGCCATTACCATGAATGCATTGTTCAAGTCTACACCAGATACGAAAATATTTTTATATCCACGATCAAACATGTAAGCCTCAATAATCTCTGGAGTGAATACATGTTTATGCTTATAGTTATTCCAGGGTCTCCAGTACCTTTGACTAAAGTCTGGAAGATATAGGAACAAAGTGCCCCCATCTTTCAGTTTTTCATACCAATAATCCATCGTAGCAACCCAATCTGGAACATGCTCTAGACAGTGACTTGAAAAGATATAGTCTGGTTGTACATTTGGTGGGAGATTATTTGCCTCCCATTCATTATCAAATGATAAATCAATGGGAACTGCATTGGGGAAAGCCCATTCTTTCTTCATGCATCCAATATCATAACCATATCCTTTACACACATGCTTTGCAAATGGAATGGCAAACTGAGATGCATTTCCTTCAGTTTGAAATTTTGGATACCATTTTTTCTGATATTCAATAGTCTCAATCATTGATATCTCCAGGGTAAGTTAAACAGATATTTTACTTGTGACCAATCGCCCCATCTGTGCCAGAGGAACAAAGGTTTCTTTGACATAGTATCAAAGAGTTGAGGTGATTCAAGAAGGTAATTGATTGCTGTTTCAATCATGAATACAGCTGATGCCCTCTCAAAAACCATACACCAATCAAAGAGTGAATATCCAGGAATGATTTGGTTCTCAACTACTTTATATCCACCATAACTCTGAGAGTCTGCAGGAATATGAGGGAAGAATTCTAGTTTTGGTCGAGTACACCAAAGGCGATTGACATACACAAATTCTTCATCGTCTTTTAGTCCAAGAACATTATAGTACAGTTCCTTTTCTTTTTCAATGTTCCTATTAAAGTCAATATATTCTCTCCAATCTTTCCAATCAAGGCCAAGATTGTCATACTTTCCTTTCATGATTGGTTGATAATCACCAAATCCTTGGAAGAAAAATAAATCATCTTCCATTTTGGTTGGTGCCCCATGAATATATCGTTCTTTATATGGGAATTGACAAGACTCTGGGATTGGTTGTGTACTCCCATTTACAGGATTATCATTGTCACCCCAGGAGACAAATTCAAAGTGTGGGATATAATCTTTCAACCATTCAAACTCATGAATGACTGGCCAATATACTTTATATCCAAGTTCATTTTGAATATAATGTGCGCCTTTTTGAAGGAAGAGAATATCCCCAAGACCACATGGTTGATAAATTAATCCTGTTTTCATTCTAACTCCTGAGGAACTTTTTCACGCCACAGCCATCTCTCATAATCTACCCATTGCCAAGGTGCATTGAATAGTTTTCCAACACATTCCTCTGTATTTTTGTAATGTCTTGGGTGACAGATAAGTGTATCTGCTTTGATATTAAGAGTGTCTACAATATAATTTAGGCAGGTATCCACAATATGAATTTGTTCTGCATTTTCAAGAATCCAACACCAATCAAACACACTCTCAGTGAGATTAGTGTCCATCCAAATCACCTTACCATCATAGTCCTCAGGAATGCTTAACTCAACACCATCGTGTGGCTTACGGAAACTATACCACTTATTTGCAAAGATGAATGGTTCACCATCTTCGATGCCCAACCGTTTCTTTAGTCGATTCTCTCTTTCATAATCACGTTTATATGTAAAATAATCTCTCCAATCATACCAACCAACACCAGAAGATGCATACTTTGATGTCATGATGTCCGAAGAACCATTTGGTTTTGGTTGATTGGAACAGTCATATAACATGACATTTTCTGTGGGAAGATCAATGTTAGGCCCACATACAACTTCATCGGTGATTAATTGATTGACTCCAGAATTCCACATTTCATGTGTGACTGGATGATATACACTGTAATTTTTAGAAAGATTCTTACAAAGTTTCTGAATAAAAAAGATGTCCCCCAGCCCACCTTGCTGGAGAACAATTACATTTGCTTTCATAGTTGAGCAATTTCTACAATTTGTTCTTCCGTAGTACCAATTGGGAATGCTAGAAGATATCCTTGGTCGGCAAGATGTTCAATGAGAACATGAGTATCACCGATAATCTCCTCTACAAAATCATAACCATCAGCACCATATAGTTTCCTTTGAGCCCAGTTACCCGCCGTGAATTCGCGATCAACATAGATTCTTAGGTCATCCATAAAGATTACATCTTTAGATAGATCCCTGTTCTCCTTCATGATGCGGAGTTCTTTCTCCATGGGAAGACGCTTATCAATGTCTGGTTCTGCTCCATATCCTGCAGGGCCATAATCAGCACCAGGGAAGTGTGCATCTAACCAAAAGAGGGTGGGAGAATCATCCAGATCACTCAGAACCTCTGCAAAACGATCCTCCGTATATCCATTATACAGATGAACGTAATCGAGTCCCTCATACTTTTTTTCCAGATTCTCGTAGAGTTCATCATCTAGCTCTACACCATATGAATTATCTACCATTTCGGTAAGTAGAATTTTATCCATACTAGAACCGTCACCAGTTCCACTCTCAACAAAGTTTTTGATATTAAATGCCTCAAGCATTTGTTTTAGTTTGACTGGATGATTAATTTGTCCCATGATTAGCAAAAATAAGTAAGGTAGATAAAGTCTTCTAGGACTTCCATTTTTTTAGCAATCTCTAGATTATCTTTGATTGCTTCCATTTTACTGTGATAGAGTTCGTCTGAAATATAGAACTCATCAGTAAGATCAATTATACCATCTTTATTGAAATATTTTCCAATATCAGGAGCTCCAAGATAAACTGGAATGGTTCCTGTGGCAAAACAATCTAAAAGTTTTTCTGTGAAGTATGTTTCATATTGCCCATTTTCGATAGCAACAGAGAACATATAGTCACACAATCCTTCTTCTTTGTGAAGGATTTCATTGAATCCCCGACCATAAAGATCAACCTGATCTCTTAGCCTTTCAACCCATTCAAGACGAGTTGCATGTCCTTTACACATTCTTTTATTGGATGCGATCATAGAAATCATTTTTGATTTCTCATAGATCTTGGGTTCTTTAATCCAGAAACCCTGTGCAGGACACCACTTGAACTTTGGATCAATTGCAAGTAACTCTTGATTGTGAGTAAAGATTGCATCAAATGTATCCAGATATTGTTTTGGATTGATCTTTACTGCATCCACAATTTGTGGTGTGATATATCGTGACTCTAATAACCAAGCATACTTTGGCCCTGGTTTTGGATCTATCCATGCCCAAGGGAGAGTGCTATCAATATAAAATGTAGCCTCTCCACCATCTTTTACCCATTCAACATATTTGGATTCTTTGCCATGAACAGAATATCCTTTGTTTCCGTTCGTTAAATGGGTGAATGTATCGCCTACAAGATTAAACTTTACGCGCTGCATCAATTTGCTCCATAATCCACTCATATGTTTTACGAATACCATCCTCTAGTGACTGTGAATAGTCCCAACCAAGTTTCTCACGAATCAGATCGTTGTTGGAATTACGACCACGTACACCCTGAGGAGCATCTAGTTTATAGATCTTCTGAACAACTTTACCAGAAACCTTGGCAGCAGTCTCAACCAGTTGATTGATAGTCACCATCTCTTCTGAACCAATGTTTACAGGACCCATAAAGTCACTGTCCATCAGTCTTCGAGTTGCTTCAATGCATTCATCAATGTACAGGAAGGAACGAGTCTGTAGGCCATCTCCCCACACTTCGATAGCTCCACCTGTCTCTGGGAGGTAAGCGACTTTACGGCAGATTGCAGCTGGCGCTTTCTCTCTTCCACCTTCCCAGGTTCCTTCGGGACCAAAAATGTTATGGTAACGAGCAACACGAACTGGAATACCATAGTTCCTGTTGTAAGCAAAATAGAGACGTTCTGAGAATAGTTTTTCCCATCCATATTCACTATCTGGATTAGCAGGATAAGCGGACTCTTCGCGACAATCTGGATTGTCAGGGTCTAGTTGATTGTGCTCTGGATACATGCAGGCAGAGCCAGAATAGAAGATCTTAGTTGGTTGATCCAACTTAGGACGATTGCAAACAGTATATTCTTTCTCTACACCATCAAAGGTTTCATTGAGTTTACGAACACCCTCAAGTACATTTAGGTTGATAGTTGCAGAATTGTGCATGATATCTGCATCGTTCTCACCAGTGAAAACGAAACCTGCACCACCCATATCAGCAGCGAACTGATAGACTTCATCAAAGGGAAGAATGTACTGATAAGGAACAGAAGCGTAATAATTTCCTAGTTCACCTTTATACTCAAGAATAGAATTTACAAACTTGGCATCACGGAGATCTCCAATAATAAATTCATGAGCCTCAGTCTTGGAATATTCAGGATATTTTAGATCAACACCTCGCACCCAGTATCCTTCAGATACTAATTGTTTTACCATATGACTTCCGATAAAACCACCAGCACCCAGTACTAGTGCTGTCTTTTTGTATTCAGACATTTCTTGTTATTAATTCCTTCCTATCTATAATACTAAAAAAGACCCTTGATGTCAAGGGTCTTTTTGGGATCAGGCTCGCCAGTTGGCATGTTTAATGACCCTTACCAACGGGGTCAATTTTTCCAAAGAAAACTAAATGGACATTTAGATTCTTTTTCTTCTTGTCCAAACATAAACTTTTTAGACAAGAATGGATTCAATGATTTTAAAAGAACATTCCTATGGATCTTTAGTTTAAGATCATCTGGCGGTTCTTTATTAATCAACTTAAATTTATCATTTATGTTTTTGGAATAAAAACATATTTCATATAACGGATCTCCTCTTTTTATAATAACAGGTCTATTCAAATCATAAACGTTAAATGCAAAGGAAAGAAATCTTGTCCATGCAGAAATATTAAACCATCCACCAACTAGAACAAAATTATTTTTAGCTGAAGTTTCTGGATGTGGTCTTTGCTCCATCCAAATATTTTTCTCATTAGTCCAACAAATAAGTCGTGGTGCTGTTAATTGCATTACGATCCTATTTGGATTAGTCAGAAACCAATTTGGTTGCTCAAAGGTTGGATAAGTTAGTTGTTGATAACTTTTTTCTGATAATAAAGGACTATCAATAAAAACTTGTCCATTTGTTTCCAACTGACTTAGATTAAAAGTGAATTTAAAATCAATTGGAGATCTAATAGTGAAAGTTCTTTTTGCTTTATGAGACCAGGCTGGACACTCATAATAAGAAAATTTTTTATCAGAACTCAGTATTGCTGGTTCTGGTGGAAAATAAAATCTATCATCTGCCAGGACGGATTTCTCTGGACTAAAAATTTCATCTTGGGATCCAAATCCCTCCTCAGCAAAGTAATAGTATATTTTTTTCATAATTGCTAAAAATAATTTAAGGGTCTTATGACTCCACCAGGGCTAGTTTATCGACATACCGAGTCTTTGACATATGAAGGAACATTATCTGGATCTAACCAACAAGTATATTGATGATCTTCCATTGCTGTCATGAGTTGCATCTCATTATCACAGAGATACATGTCTTTATAACGTCCAGTATAGGAGTCCATTTTTTGAATCCTACAATCTGGTTTACCATTGATTTCTAAAGTTCCACATTGAACATATCTATAAGGGAAACGTTCAAGAAGTACTTGTGTCATGATTAGAATTCAGAACAAATGTTGTATGATAATGTTATTCTATTTTGTTTTGTTGGTTTAACATAATGTTTTAGATGAGACGGAAAAATAATGACAGTACCCTCACCTATTGTATCATGTTTTGAGGTATCAAAATAGATATCACCAGTAGCAGATCTTCCTGTATGAGGCCCAGAAGAAAAGAAAACAGTTGGATTCTTTTCTGTTTGACTCTCAAGAACATATATCAAAGAATATGATGGGAAATATTCTATATCATTATAAATTTCTGGATGGTCTGCTAAATGATGATGTATTTCTTGATATTGATCTTGGGAATCTTCGGTATAAATGTTGTACCATGATTCTTTAACAATTGAAGAATTTGGAACATTTAAACTCTTCAATTCATCAAACATAGAATCAACTGATTCCCAAACAATTTGTTTGACAATATCGTCTTCAAAAAGAAAACTATTAAAGTCAAGATCTTTTGAAAAACTTGTGTTGATTTTACATTCCCAACCAGATGGCCTAATTGATTCGGTTTCTGGTTTTTTTTCTTTTATGATTGGTAACAAGTAATCTTTAATTTGTTTATGATTTGGAACTTGTTTCCAATAAACAAAATTTATTGGGAATGTAAAATTCATTATGCTACTTCAATAGATTCAAGATCTGCATAGATTTGTTCCATCAGGATTTCATAATCATCCAAAGGATCACCCGAAAAAACAACGCCTTCATTTTCATAGAAGCGACGAACTTTTTTGAAAAGTTTTGGATTCTTTACATCCAGAAGAAAGTCACCATTAGAAGCACCACGAAGGGTTTGAATGTCTTTCTTGAACTTAGCAGTCAGTGTCATGTGTTTGATTGATTACCTAGTCATTATAGAGGGTTCAGGGGGGTTTGTCAATCGGTTTCCCAGTATCTCTCCGTCCATCCCATTAGATCATCATGGCGTTTCTTCCATGTGTCTCCAGAGTCCGATCCCTTACAAGGATTTATGCAAGTATGGTCCCCAAGTTTATTACAAACAAGACCAGCGAGGTCATGAGGATCTCCAAGTTTTCCAGTTCCTGACCAATAGTGTTGGCCATTTAACCAAAGAGCCCCACACTTGGGACATTCTTTCCTATCTATTGACAGATCAGAGGTTTCTTTGTTATTCATTTTTTGTTTTTAGGTTGGTTTTCCCAGTTACGCGGCGGAAGATTAAGTTGCTTTTTTAATTTCATTTTGAAGAACCACATCCTAATTTTGATTATCAAATACCTCAATTGAAGATCAAGGTAATAGATTAGTTTGGAAGTTTCTTCAACCCCTGCAATGGCAATTAGGACCACCAACGTAAGAACAAGTAAGTAAAAAATATTCATGAGGCTATTTAACCTCTTCCATTTTTACAAACTTTTCCTTGAGATCGTAATAGAGTTTAAAATTTTCTGTGGTCACATAATAACCTGTGATAGAAGAGTTATTGCAGGTGTATCCGTAACCCCTTACTTTTTCGCATTGACCATCAATACTTAAGCATTTGCTGGTGTGGAGATAGTCGTGGTAGCGTTGGTCCAGGTTGATCATCGGATTTCAAAATCGAGTTTGCGAACTTTGCGTTTCCGCCTGTTCTCTTGGTATTCTAGGTCCTGATTACTAAGGGTGCCACCCTTCTTTAGATTGTTATCGGAATTCAATAAAACAACATCACTTAGATCCAAGGCCGAAACCTTGTCCTCCAAGACAGTCATCATGTTCGGGCACCCGCAACACTGACTCTTGCTTGTCGATATCAATTCTTTGTTGCAAATTTTGCATCTGACAGATAACATAATCCAATTTCCCTTTAATCTTTTCTAATTCTTCGTGAATATCTTGATGATGAAATCTCAACGGTTTTTGAATGATCTTTTTCATTTTCTTTGCCCGCATTTCTATCTCTTCCTCCAATATCAAAAAAATTTTTTGATTTATATATGTATCTTTTTAAGCCAACTAACGGACTTGAACCGTTGACCTGAGCTTTACAAAAGCCCTGCTCTACCAGCTGAGCTAAGTTGGCATACTCCCCAGGTAGGATTTGAACCTACGACCAGACGATTAACAGTCGTCGGCTCTGCCGCTGAGCTACTGAGGAATAATTATTCCCCGAAGGGAAAGCGGAGTATCGGAATCGAACCGACGACATCTAACTTGGAAGGATAGCGTTCTACCGCTGAACTAACTCCGCGAGGCAGGCAAGGAGGGACTCGAACCCCCGACCAACGCATTAGAAGTGCGTGGCTCTAATCCAACTGAGCTACTTGCCCTTGCGTTTTTCTTTGAAGTATATAGTATAATACTTCTTCTTCATTTTGTCAATGATTTCCATGTCTTCTTGGAAACCCATGTACTTGAGGAGTTGGGATGACCCCTCAAGTTCACTTATCAATCTTAACAGATTAACTGGTTCTCTGTCAAGGCCCCCGAAGGTATATTCCTTCACGCCAGAATCATTTTCTTGGTGTAATCGTAAGCATAAATCTCACGATTCCCTTTGATTCCCCATCCTAACCAATAGTAAGCGGGAACCATATATTGAGAAACTTTACGGCCTGGACCTTCAAACTCAGGAAGATAACGTTGAAAGATATCTTCATTAATCATATATGCAGTTTGGCCTTCAAGTGAAGAGGGATCATATCCATACTTGGCAGCAAACTTACCAAGTCCATTATAGCGTCCAATAGAGGTCCACTGAATGAGTCCATAACCACCAGCATGGCAGTTGTTATAGGAGACCCTTGCTCCACCTTCACAGATGTTGGGAATAAACATAGATTCCTGTTTGATGTTACCCATGATTGTTGCAAGGGCATTACGATCAGTAATCTTGGTCTTTTTCTGAAGTTGTTCTAGAACATACTTTTCACTTTCAGTGCAGGTTGGACATGTCCAAGTTTTCTCTACGACTTCTAGTTTAATTGCATTCTCCTCATTTACAGAAACATCAACCTCTGGTGGGTTATTAATTTCTTTAATTGAAGGATAGGCACATGCCGCAGGAATTGAAACTGCAAGTGCGAGTGGTAGTAGTTTTTTAAGCATTAAATCAATTGAATTCAGCATCCACCTCTAAGGGTGACTCAAAGTAGTCTTTTCGGTAGTACCTCCCAAGAATGTTGCTATTATAGAAGGCAGGGGTGCCATCTGTCAAGGCCTCGGTCAGCACATTATTTAGAAAGAGTTGGCGTGTCTCTTCGTAGTTTACACGCCCTGGGGTTCGGTGAAGGGATAAGATCTCTCGGCTAAAGGATTCCCTCCCATATTTCTTAATATCATCTTTAAGCTCTGGACAACTTCCATAGTAGTTCTTCCAGTTACTCTCACTCGTAACTCTTCGCCGCTTTGTAGTTTTATCAGTACTTCTAGGCTTTCGTTTTTGCCAGAAATATTTTCTTCCGATATAGGAACGGTTGGTGGTGCTACAGGTAATTTTGTAAATAAAACCATAGTTGTCCCCAATAAGAGACCCGTCAAAGACGCTGCCACGATAGATCCAGGGATTCGGATATTCTTTATTTTCTGCCACATAACCATGACGAAACTGAAAATATTTAGTTAGTCTGGATAACCATCATCATCATCAAAAATCTCATCATAATCTGCAATTGTACCTTCAATTGGTGCAGTGTATGCTTCTGTATCAGAATAAATTTCTGACTCAAGTTCCTCAACAATCTCTTTGAGGGCCATTACTAATACTTTAAGTTTAGCTCTATTCATGTCTCTTTACCTCTAACAAGGCAATTGTACATAAAAAAAGGGGACCTGTCAAGGCCCCCTTTAGATTGATTAGGAATCAGACTCTTCCTCTCTGTACTGCTTTGTAGTATGCAGCACCAAGACTTTGCTTTCCAGGTGCCGCTCCATGTGCAGAACCAAATCCTCCACCAGCTTGAATTTTTCTTTCAAGGGCTCGAATTGTTTTTACATTTGCTTCACCTTCCATGACGCTCTGAATGAGAAGATTTAGATTCTCTTCGTCAAGTTCAGAGATGATGTAGTTTGCTTCCTCAATGGACTCAGCTTCACCACTCTGGATGAGGAACTCGACCATGGCAGACTCCATATAGACCTGCTCAAGGATGTTGTTGATGAATTGATCACTCATACCCTCAACCATGCTTAGAGCGCCGTCTAGGGTCTCTGCATACCCTTCAGTGAAGAGGTGATTGACCACTAGGTCTAGTTCGCTAGACTCTTTCTTCATTTTTTGGCCTGCTTTGATTGCACTACCAAAATCAGCACCTGCCTTAGCAGCTGCAGCTTTTCTCTTGGCAATTTGATCGGGTGCTTGACCAGTCTGATAACCAAAAGTACGTTGCATCAAAGGATTGAATGTTCTCTTCTTTGTAGTAGGGGCAGGAGCAGCAGTAGAAGTAGTTGATTGGGTAGGCGCTGCGGTTGCTCCGCTAGAAGGTCTAGTGGTTGCTGCAGATCCACTACCACCGCCTGAACGGCCACCACCTGTAGAAGGAGTAGTGGGGCGAGCTCTCTCATCACCAGCTCTTGGTCTGAGAGGACCAGTCCCGTCTGGTCCTGCGGGTTGTTTGGTGATTGGTTGCTTGACTGAAGGAGTGGAACTACCAGCGGTGGGATCTTTAGATGGTCTACCAGAACCTTGACCAGGACCTCTTCTACCACGACCACCACCGAGTAGTCCAGTAACACTGGGAACTTTGGTAGCGGCAAGACCACCAAGAGGACCAGCTAATGCACTACCAGCAGTATACTTGATACCTTTCTCGACTGCTGCTGGTGCGGATTTTAGTACATTACCAGCAACTTTTCCAGCGCCCTTTACTACTCCCTGGAGACCTTGCTTTAATTCACGGGCTTTTTGTTTACCCTTCTGAATTAAACCCCCAACGAATTCATGTAGGTCTTCTTCATTGAGTCTGCTGGCAAGTCTATTGACAATCTCTGGAGACTCATTCTTCATTCTGGTTGCCATGGCACCAGGAATGTATCTTAGATGAGTTTCATATAGACCTGTGGACTCATTAACGTTCTGAAGAACTCCTTCAGACTCAACAGCCTCACCAAAGACATCAAGAATTTTTCCGATTGAAGATCTCTCAAAAAATTCTTTAACGTCAGACTCAACATAACCATTCTCAATCATGTGTACACCAACACAGTTAATAATGGTTTCTGCAATCTGCTTTAGCTCTTCAGTCTGCTGTCTATTGGCATAGACATTACCATAAGACTCAACAAGTCCTTTTAATTGATTAGAGGGCTGCATTTTTTTAAACAACTTTTTCCTGTTTTTATTTATAAAAAAAAGAGGGGCACTATTACCCCTCTCTCTTGGATATGATGGGAGTCAATGGTTCAATACGATCCATCTCCTCCCATGTTTTTTCAAAGTTTGAATCCCGAGAAGGTGTCTTTTTTGACATCCTGTTTGATTCCACCGACGACATAACTTTCTACCTCAGTTTCTTGTGGGGCAACTTGTAGTCCTTTAGAAGAAATCCAATGTTCAGTCCAGGGAAGAGGATTGTTTTTAGCCGATACATCAAAGATTGGTTTGATACCAATAGCTTTCATACGACGGTTGGCAATCCATTCCACATATTTTTGTAGTAGTTTATCATTCAAACCAATCATGGATCCATCCTTGAACAGATACTCTGCCCAAAGTTTTTCCTGATTGACTGCATTTTCAAATGTTTTAATGACCCAAGATTCTTCTTCCCTTACAATACGCTTCATGTCAGGATCGTCACCCTCAGCCCACTTCTTAAGAATGTTCTGAGTGATTACCAAGTGCTGATTTTCGTCCCTGGCGATAAGGCTAATGATTTTAGCCGATCCTTCCATAAGCTTAAGTTCGCCAAATGCGAATGAGCACGCGAAGGAGACATAGAATCTAATTCCTTCCAGGATGTTGACGTTAGCGACTGCTCGGTAGAGTTTTCTTTTGAGTTCATAGAGTGTGTTTGCGGCTGCAGGTACTCCATCTAAGACATGTTGCCATTCATTTCCTGAAGCATATGTTGCTGCGGAAGAAATAAAATCATCATATGATTCGGTCACTGACGCTGCTCGCTCAAGAATTCTAGGTTCTTTTACGATAGTGTCAAATACGTCTGATGGATTCGCGTATACATTTTTAATAATGTATGTATAACTACGGGAATGGATCATCTCCATAAATTCCCATACTTTCATGCAAGCCTCCAGTTCGGGAAGAGAGCAATATGGCGCAAATGCCATACCAGGACCCCTTCCTTGAACAGAGTCTAGCATAACCTGATACTTTAGGTTAGAAGTAAAGATATGTTTCTGCTCTGGGCGAAGAGTCTGATAGTCAGCCCTATCCTTCTGCAAAGAAACTTCTTCGGGACGCCAGAAATATCCAAGTTGTTGAGTTGTTAACTTATCAAAAATTGGATACTTGTAAGAGTCATACCTCTGGACTCCCAGAGGTTTCCCAAAAAACATGGGTTGTTTAGTTGTATCAACAGGCTCAGAGTTGAAAACCGTAAAGGATTCAACCTGAGTTGCTTCTGTATTTTCAGAGTTTGTCTTAAATCTTACAAGACTCACAATCGTCCTCCTCTGCTGCTTCTAGTTGAGTTAGTAGTTCTTTCAAGTCCGATGAATCATTCACTTCATCAGTCTTTAGGTCATTGGTATTCTGATAATAACTTGTCTTCCAACCATACTTATAAGTGGTAAGAAGATCTTGAGCCATGACAGAAACAGGAACCTCATTATCTGGGTAATGCTCTGGATTGTAACTCCAGTTTCCACTGATCGCCTGATCAAAGAACTTTTGCATCACAGCAACTATTTTAACATATCCATCGTTATTTGGCATGTCCCATAGAAGAGTATAATGACTCTTAAGTGAATTATATTGTGGAACAATTTGCTTAAGAGGCCCCTTCTTGGACTTTTTAATGGACAGGTATCCGCGAGGTGGTTCAATTCCATTGGTTGCATTTGACACAACGGAACTGCTCTCCGAAGGCATTTGTGCGGACAGTGTGCTGTGTCGGAGACCATGTTCCACGATAGATGCTCTAAGAGTCTCCCAATCATGCTGATATTCTACTGAAGTAATTTGGTCAACATCACTCTTGTATGTATCAATTGGAAGAATTCCATCTGCATATTTGGTACGTGAGAAATATTCACATGCACCCTTTTCTTTTGCAATCTGATTTGATGCTTTTAGAAGATAATATTGGAAGGATTCTGAGAGTGTATGAACTGCATCCCATGCTTCCTGTGAGTCGTACTTGAACCCTAGTTTGGCAAGATAGTGTGCAAGACCAATGAAACCGACTCCAAGGGATCTACGTGCCTTTGTGGCTACTTCAGCAGCAATGATTGGATACTTCTGGTAATCAATCAGTTCTTCCAAGCCACGAACAGAAAGATCGCAAATCTCTTCAAGTTCTTCATCGGATTTGATCTTACCAACATTGACGGCCGAGAGAATACAAAGTGCAATCTCACCTTCACCATCAATATGTTGGAGAGGATCTGTGGGTAGAGTGATCTCCTGACAAAGATTACTCATATTCACTTTATCCTTAAAGGAAGAGTGTGAATTGCAGTGATCAATGTTCATAATATAAACACGACCAGTCTCTGCACGTTCCTTCAGAAGATCCAGAATGAGTTCTTGAGCTCCGATAGTCTTTCTTGGAATAGATTGATCTCGTTCATAAGACTCATATAGGTCGTCAAATCGATCAGTGCCAAAAGCATCATACAAACCAGGAACGTCGTGTGGAGAGAAGAGTGTGATCTCACCATCTTGGATGAATCGTTCATAGAACAGTTTGCTGATCTGGATAGAGTAATCTAGTTTACGAACTCGGTTGTCCTCAGTTCCTTTATTATTCTTGAGAACAATAATATCTTCTATTTCTTGGTGCCAGATTGGGAAGTGTACTGTCGCTGATCCACCTCGGATGCCATTCTGTGTACAGCATCGGACAGTTGACTCAAACTTTTTGAGGAACGGTACAACACCCGTGTGCTGAACTTCTCCACCTCGGATTTTAGCGTTGATGCCCCTGATGCGACCTGCGTTGATACCGATGCCCGCCCTTTGTGCAACATATCTGCCGATAGCCATATCAGAACTAAAGATGCTATCGAGGGTGTCATCAACATCAACAAGAACACAGCTAGCAAATTGTCGAAGTGGAGTTCGCACTCCCGCCATGATAGGTGTGGGAATGTTGAGTTTGTGCTTTGAGATTGCTTCGTAGTACCTTTTGACATAGCTTAGTCTCGTTTCCTTTGGATATTCTGCAAAAATAGTCAGAGCAATCAAGACATACATGAACTGTGGGGATTCATATACTTTTCCACTGCTGCGATCTTGTACAAGATACTTATCTACAACTTGACGTAGACCAGCATATGTGAATAGGAAATCACGACTGTGATCAACCCAGGATTCAACCCTCTTAATCTCTTCCTCAGTGTAATTATCTAGGATGTCCTTATCATAGATACCCTGCTCTACACAATTAGTAATATGAGAATAGAGATCTGGAAGATCTCTCATCTTTCCATAAACTTGCTTGCGAACAGCAAACAATAGAAGACGTGCTGCAACGAATTGGTAATTGGGATGATCCAAATCAATCAGATCAGAAGCACTACGAATTAGAATTTCCTGAATTTCTGCCGTGGTAATACCATCATAAAACTGAATACCAGACTGGATTTCTACCTGACTAGCAGATACACCAGCTAGTCCTTTACATGCCTCATCAACCATCACATGCATTTTGTCTAGGTTGATTGGCTCAATTGATCCATTTCTCTTTTTAACTTTGATGCCGTTGCTCATATCTTTTTCCAAGTATTGAATTTAAGTTGTGCCTCTAATCCAGAGTGGGTATTTGATTCTATCACTTCTTGAACATTATGTCCAGCAAGTACCATATCATTTATGTCTTTTTCGGTTATGTTTGTTGGCCAGATGACGACGCTTTCACCTCGTTCAATACAAGACTTAATGCGTCGGATAATTTCAGGATTACGGGGTTCATTATCGTAAACAAAAATGAGACTGCTTCCCTCAAGACAACGAAAGTTACCATCAGCGCCACATAAAGCCACACTATTGTTGATGAAAGTGCTGTCAAAGGGTCCTTCGACCACATAGACTGGTAATTTTTGATCGATTGTGTCAAGTCCATAAATTTTCGGTGCTCCATCTTCGAGCATGATTGTGATATATTTAATAGATTTAGAATCTAAAGCTCTCCCTTGGAATCCGATAAGATTCTTTTTGTAATATATTGGGATGACGATTCTAGGCTCTTTACGTAGATTTTGGTGATCCATGCCTTTGAATGATCGCACAAATTCACCAAAGTCTTCCGCAAAATAAAACTTGGTGGGATCGATTCCACGGTTACGTAGATAGGTTGAAGCACCTTCCACCTCACTGCATAAAGGAAGAACGATCCTCTGTGTAAACTTAGGTTTTTCAAAAACGAATTCAGGTTCATCGACTACAAAGTTTTTGCCTGTGAAACCACTCTTGAACTTTTCAAGAGAATATTGTTTGTGTAACTGAGGATCAACGTCTTTCAAAAAATTATTGAAAGACAAACTTACCCCACAGTTATGACACTTTAAGTTTGTATTATTTTTTATGGCGTAAATGTATGCCCTAGCCTTGTTCTTGTTCTTCTTGGAATCACCACAAACAGGACAACGAAAGTTATATAGGTTAGACTTTACCTTCTTAAACTTAGATAGTCTTGGAGAGATGAGACCAATGTATTTGGTGTCGATCAGATCCATTAGATACTAGGGCTTCTCCAGACATCATACTCGTTTGAGGTGCTGGTGTCAACCTTAAACCCACTGCTGGAAGCAATTGAATCAAAAGAATGACTGCACTAGCACCAATGATAACAGTCCAGGTTCCTTTTTGCAATTCATCAACCTTCTTATCCAAATCCTGAAGTTTAGTGGAAAAGGTATTGAACATTTTTTCATCATATATTTGATGATCATTAATCATCTTAATGATAGCCTGGTTCGCCTTATCTCCCTCATCAAGTCTATTTTCGTGACGCTCTAAAATTATTGCGACTTTATTACTATTATCCTGAATACTTGAAACGGCACGTTCCAACTTATCCAACATTTCCTTGGATAAGTCTTCGTAAATATCTAACTTTGACTCAAGAACCTTTAGTTTTGCGAACACGGCCTTTAATTCCTTTAATAGAATCCCTGTAGAACATATTCAAATTTTTATATTTTTTCTTTCTTCCATCATAACCAAGTGCAGGATCATATCCAGCAGTCGGTGATCCAGAATCTTCTCTTCCAGATCCTCTGTACATGGCACCACCGCCAGCACCTAATGACATCTCTTCACGAAAAATATTAATTATCCTGTTTAACTTAGATTCATCCATCATACTTGATTTAAAGTTTTTAAACATTCATCATCTATTGGTATATCAGTCAATGATGATCTTGGATATTCAGGAAAACGATTCAAAAATACTAAAAAAGTTTTAGCACATGGCCACAGTTCCCGTTCCAATTTATAAAAAAGAAGAGGAACTGTGGCTTCGCCAAAAATGTTAAAGAGAATAATCAAATGGTTAAGTATCAAATTAACTTTGAGTACACCAGTTGACTCATATCTCTTAAACAATCTTTTGACATACTTAAATCGCTTTAGATCATCGTAAAAATCATCTTCAGTTACTGCCTGTGGACTGTCGTAATATTTAATGGCAAAAAGAAGATAATTTTTATCGTTCAACTCAGAGAACTTCATTTATCAGGTGATGGGATATGCTCTATTGCCAGTTGTAATACCAGACATTGCAACTAGAGTTTCAGTCTTGATGCGAAGTTCTCCATGATTATCAGTATAAGTTGTTACGCCAACCCAACCACCATGAGCAATGGCATCTAGATAATCACTTCTACCACCAGGCTCACCTAGGATACCATCAGTGACTGCAAAGATTTTAGTATTATATCCACGCTGATCATCGGCAGAAGAAGGTGCCATTGCAGGATCCACATCAGCACTTACAGGCTGAGTAGAGAACTTCATATATCTTGTAGTGTAGTCATTGCCAGCAGTCCAATCTCTGTTATCAACAGCAGAAGTGCTGATTGTCATGCTAGTAGAACTGGCGATTGAAGTAATAACTCCAAATCCAGAAGTCTGACCAGCACCAAGTAGAATGGTGTCACCAACCTGAAGATTGGTAAAAGTACAAACACCAATACCACCAGTCACTGCACCAGCAGAAGTAACGGTCACAATACCGAGACCACTTCCTACGTTTGCAAGTGCATTAATTGAACTTACGCCAATGTTGTCGTTATTACTCCATAGAGCCATGGTATCTTGCCCTGAATTTTACTTAGTATAATGATATTTATAAAAAAAGGAGACCTTTAAATCAGTCTCCTTTTTATAATCATTCGCGGTTCTTAATTGCCGCTGCAACTGTTTCCAGCAATTTATCATCCATATCAGTCTTGGTAAGTTTTACTGCCTTACCTAGAATAACCAAACAAATCTCAATTAGTTTTTCGCCTAGTTCCTCATTTTCAGGAATTTTAGCAACAGCATCAGAGATAATTTTTGATGCTAAAGGTAGAAGAAAAGCGAGCATGATAGTCACCTTATGGCCATCAATATATATTCAATTTCATTTTTATCAGTTGGATGCGGTTCCTTGCTTAGGATTGATCACAACCTTGTTTGTGAAATTTTTTTCAGTGACTTTTTCTTTTGTCTGGGCATCAATTTCATTTCCCATTTGCTCTAGGAACTGAGTTCTCCAATCATAGAATTGAGTGGATTCTTTCTTAGTGTGATAAGGTTTTGCACCTTTACCAGTAGTAAAAGGAGTCCTCTTTTCCTTATCCTCTCTACCCTCCATTTCTTTTTCAAGTTCCTTACGTCTGGAACGGCTCACAAAGGATTCTTCCACTGCTTCCATTGCTTGCTTACGAATGGTTGCAAAATAAACTTTCTCACCCTTCTCGGAACCATACTGCTTCTTCATCGAAGCCTTCATGCCAGACTTATCATACTTATCCTTAAGGTGTCCTTCTTTCTTCTTCTCACCAGCAGTCATTTCTCTTTCAGAGATCTCTTCACCTTCGGGTTCATAACTAGACATCTGAGTGTTTGCCTTTTTCTTAGCAAGTCTGGGGAATGGTTTCTCTCCAGGTAGAAGGGGACGACCACCTCCTCCACTTCCTGGTCTGCCAGGTTCTCCAGGTAAAGCAGGACCACCACGGGCTCTACGTACAGGCACTCCACCAGTAGGAACATACTGTTTCATGTGCTTATCATATCTTACATCTGTACGGGGAATAGGAGCAGCTTCTAGTACTTCACCTTCTGGTTCAAAAGAGTTCTTTTGTACTCCCTTCATTCTTAAATCACCACCGAAAGCATTTCCCTTCAGTGTTGTACGTTTACGTGCATCATCTAGTGCGCTATTAGCCTTTTTCTGTAAGTGTTTAATACCCTTATATGCAGCATATCCAGCACCTACAGCTAATGGAATCGCAACAACGGGAGCAATTTCATCGACTTGCTCTACTTCTTCATTGCGACTTGCCATGGCTTTGCCAATAGCAGAACGACGCTTTAGAAGATACTTATCAGACTTGTCATGATCACCATCATTGTCAACATCCTTATCTTCTTTACCAACAGGATCTAGACCTTTACCAGATTTGGTGGCAGCAGTCTGTTCACCTTTCTTAGCCTCACCCTCATATGCCTGACCATACTCTGTCATTTCGACAGACTTGATATTAGGATTGGCACGAAGTGAATTAATTTTTTCTCTAGTGGCAAAACGAACATAGGTTCTTCCACTTGTCTTGTCTGTTACACGAATTTTATATTTCTTATCTGCACCTTCACCTTTTGTTTCTTCTTCTACGGGTTCACCATACTTATTTTGATCATGATGAGGACCCTCAAAGGTTCTCTTCATCTTTTTAATGGTCTCTTCCTTATTAGCAATGATTTGCTTTTGAATAGGACTATATGCTTCACCAAATAACTTCTGCTTAACGGCATCCTTCTCAGGGCCAGTCATGGTTGTGTTTCCCATGTACTGACTATATGCAGCCTTTAGATCAATATCTTCTCTTCTTGCACGATATCTAATATCATAAACAGCCTGACGGATTCTCTTAGCAGACTTTTCTTCAGTGTTTCCACCTTCTCCGTCAGAAGATTTTTGAGTATTTGCAGAAACTACAGGACCACCCGCTTTTCTTGCTGGAAGTTCCTCAAAAAATGTTCTATTCATTGTCTTTAGCTAGATTTACGCTTTTTCCTGCTTTTATTTATGAATGACTGAACCTTCTCCCTTGGAGTCATGCGCTGAACATATTCACGGTATGAATCAGTTGCAAATTCATATACCTCATTCACATCTTTAATCCAAGATTTAAATAGATATCCCTCTTTTGTCAGGCAAATAATGTGATTGGCACCCCTACGAATGACCTTACCAATCAATCCAGTATTCAAACTCTCAACTAAAGATCCAACGGAGAATACATTTCCACGAATAAAGTTTTCGCGAAGACCCTTTAGATCAAACTTTGGTGCAATTTCCCAGGTATTATATTCTTCTTCAATACCCATGCTTTGGCGGGTGATCATGAAAACATTTTCTTTGTCTTTTTTCTTTAAAGTATTGGGAAGTCCAGATGCAAAAGTATCAAAATCACCATCCTTTGCAGCCTGCCTCATCTTAGATGCAGACATTCCCTCTACACCTTCAGAATCAGGATCACGCTCACCAGCAGAAACTACATTAATTTTATCAAAAGAATAAAGAGATCCGTTATACTTATTAGCTAGGTTCTCAAATTCTGCCTTCCTATCGGCACCAACAACGATATTCACTTCACTATGGCCATCGGCATGTGCAGATGCAAGAACATCAAAGATGGTCCTCATCTTTGTATCATGAATAATGTTATTGGCATGATCTGGGAACATTACCTTCATTAATTCAGTCTTGGTCGCTGAATCCAGGGGATTCTTCTTAGGATCTTGACTATGTGATGGATAGATTTTATATTCTCCAGTTCCAGCCGTCTTCTTAATATGATTAATTAGTTTTTCGTGTCCAATCGTGGGTGGATTGAAGCGACCGAATCCCACGGTAAGTGGACCCTTTGTTTTTTCCATACCAGGATCCATTTCTGGTTCCTGCTGCATTTGCTGCTGCTGTGGATCCTGCTCTGGAGTACTGGTCTTCTTTTGGAAGATTTTGAGTTGACCGCGCACAGTTTTAGCGACAAGGTTTCCTTCACGGTCATAATAGTCCCCATGACCGTCCCCTGTCAAGCCCATCGCCTTTGCTTGGGCGGCGGCTCCCGAGGCCTCTGTGATGAACGCTAGAAAGTTTTTCATAATGCTATTTATTATAAGATGGCATCGATAGGTACAGACTGCCCTGATAGATAGGATCTGTTAAAAATACCAGTTCTAACTCCTGGTATATCACCCTGAGCAGTTTTTGTTCTTCTATCACTCGCAGCTCTTGAAACTAAAAGAGCTTGATATTGACCGCTATTAAAATCATCAATGTCCCCACCACGATAATCAAAGTGTTCCCATCTTAGTGTGAATGTTATATCACCCTCAGAATTTATATATGGTTTGAATATGAAAGGGCCCTGTGCAATCACATCTACATTATCAATTCCAGATGGACCCCCAAAACCAGGACCAAAAACCGACTGATTTATAAGTGTAGTGTCTTTTATGGGCCTATACAGTCTTCCAACTTTTAATTCTCCATTTTCAAAAGGATTCAATGCATTTCCAGAACCATCTAGAGAAGATTGATAAAGTGCATAAAGATCATTCAAAAATTTCTGAACCTCAGGATTATTGTAAACCAATCCTGGCATTTCTTTGGTTCCAGCAGTCTCAGATATGCCACCATATTGTTGGAATGCTTTTGCACCACCAGAAGCCTTATGGGAAATGTAAATTAGTCTATCACCTTTGGAGTTTTTGAGGACAATATCTGCCTTTGCTTCTCTATTATTAACTCTTTCTGGAACTTTTTCTACAGTGGCAACATCGGTTATCAAACCAAATCCCTCAACCTCAATATCAATACCACTTTTAGGTTTATTACCAACTCCAGCAATTTTCTTCAGTTGATTGAGAACATTTTGTGCCATATCAATCGTTCTTTTTTCAACACTATCTGGCGCTTTGGTTGGTTTTTTTATTTTATTGATTAGAACATATCCAGTTTGATTAGCAATTTTAACGCTGGCAGCTGCCTGTGAGCTAATTGCGCGGGAAACTCCAGATGGTTTCGTTGCACTAATGTTAGTCTTTGTTGGGCTGGTTATGTTCAATTCAGTTCCAGGAGCCAGTTCACCTAAAATATGATCCTCTTTAGTATTTGTTACGTTCTTGAATAAAATTGCTGGAGTTTCTATAGTATATTTGATCGATTGATAATTATTATTTACTACATACTTGTCCCAATTCGGAGTGCCATTTGTAGAATTACCAGATAGGGAAGGCATTAAAAAAGAGGCATTTGCCTCTATTTATTTTTATTCAGTTGTATCTTTTTTATTAAAACCAAATGGAGAAACTACATCTTCAAGTTTTAGTTTCAGTGCAACACCACCTATAGCCTCCATGACTTTTAGAATGTCTTCTGTTTTTGCACCTTCACCCAATTCTTTGGAAACATACCAATACTTTGGCCAAAACTCTTCACCTGCTCTCTTATAATCTTCAAGTGTTAGTAGTTTCATTTTCCAACCCCATAGTCAGGTGCTTTTTTTTCCAACTCACGAATCGTCTTATGCAATTCTTCTACTGCTTTACGGGTTTCTTCAGTCTCTTCCCAAACAAAGGTGTCTCCAGACTTAGTAGTAAATTCACGTTTGGTCATAGGTCTCCCTCCTTACGGTTTTCAGAATAGTGGACATCAAACTCTCCACCAGGATAACGTGCAACTAGTTTCTCAACATTCATCTCCATGACTTCATCAAGAGAAATATCAAGACCAATACATGCCTGAGCAACATACCACATGATGTCACCCAGTTCACGTTTCAGGTGGAAGAGGTTTTCTTCATTAACAGGTTTGCCTTGGAAGAGATTCTTCTTAACAACTTCAGTAAACTCACCTGCCTCAGCAGACATACCTACAGCAGCAGTAAGCAGTCGCTCGGAATGAAAACCTTGGCCTTCAAGTTCCTGTAGACGATAAATGAATGCTTCATGATTTTTTGATGGTTGAGACGTGACCGCATCGACAAACTCAACATACTTTTGGGTGTCAACATTGCTCATAGTTCTAGTGGTTCCTGTTGTGTGTTTGGTAGTTCCTGTTGAATGGGAATTTCTTGTCCCGAAATTGTAATAGTTGGAAGTTGATTCTGTGGAAATGGTTCCAAATCAATCGTTTGATAATCTGGTTTATATTGATAATAATGACCATCCCATGTGGCATTTCTCATGCCAACAAGAGTAGTGGCATCTCTAGGAGATCCGCAGTCGGCTATTTTTTCACCGCGTGGGTTAAATACAGAATACATCAGAACTGGAATCCCTTAAACTTGTTTTCAGATTCTTCGTCATTATACTCCCCATTTTGGCCACTGTCAACAATATTCTGCTCACTCTGCTCACAATCATAGAGACGCATCTTTGCACGATCAATGCCAAGAATGAAACGTTTATGAACTGTTGGATCATTATAGCGATTCTTCAATTGCTTCACCATAATTTGTCCGAGTTCCTGAAGCTCATCTGTAGAAATAAGGGCAAACATAAGATCAGCAGTAGCAGGGAGACCAAAGGACTCAGAAGTATCAGTAAGGTCAACATCAGAGCTAGCATAACCAGAACGAGTGGTCTGCGTGGCAGAAACGATAGGGACGTTTGCTTCAACAGCCAACCCTCTAAGTTCTTCTGCAATAGACTTAATATACGAATATGAATTGACAGAGCTGTTTCCGCGATAACGGGAGGAAGCGCATATATTAAGGTAATCAATGAAAATAATATCAGGTCTAAATGACTTCTTAAGTGCAAGTTCATTAAGAAGTGCCTTAAAGTGTCCACTGTGTGCGCTCGCGGTGGGATACTCTTTGATGATAAGACTTCCCTGAGTCTTCTTGCTAAGGTTATTTACCTTAGTCTCAAACATGGAACGAGGAAGATCAGTGATTTCCTGAATATTTACATTCAGAAGATTCGCATCAATTCTCTCAGCAATTTTTTCTTCTGCCATCTCCATAGTGATATACAGAACATTGTACCCCGATAAGAGTGAGGCCGAAGCCATATGGCACATAAAAAGAGACTTTCCGACACCTGTGCCAGCAAGAGCGATATTAAGAGTCTTGTTAGGTAGGCCGCCTTTCGTAATTTTGTTAAAGTAATCGAGATCAAACGGAATGCGATCTTCTTTACGGTGATAGGATTCAAAACGTTCCTGGAAGTCTTGTAGGTAATCATGTCCAATGTGATTATCAAAAGATACAGCTAGTGCATTACTGAGGATGCTTGGAATAGCATCACGATTTCTCTTCTCATCATTGCCATCTGCAATGTGAATGGACTCCATGAGTGCAAGATAGATTGCTCTATCCCGACACCACTTTTCAGTAGTGTCAGTCAGCCATTGCTGATCAACATCTTTATCTTCTAGTTCTGCAATATATTTTTGTGCAGTCTTGATATCTTCACCAGTCAAATCTGAACGATTTGATACCTCAATTTGAAGTGCCTCAAGAGAAATCAAGTTGTCATATTTGACAATGAACTCAGAAGACTCTAGAAAAAGAACCTTCTGAATCTTGTCTTCAAAATATTCTGGTTGAATAAAAGGAATTACCTTTCTTGCATAATCATCATTATGAATTAGATTTCTTAGAATTGTGACTTCAATTTGTTCCATCAACACCCGTAGCTAAATTCCTCTTTTGCGATTGTATCCAGTTTTTCCAAGACCTCTGGGGTGAAGTATTGTTCTGGATCTTTGTAGACTGCCTTTGCGTAGACTTTTTTGCCGTCAATTTCATATCGACCAGCAACATTTTTCCAGAGACCACCGAGTTCACCGAGTTCAAGAAGACCATAATAACGATCAAGACCACGCTCGTCGTAATACAAACGTACCTCCACATCTTTATTCTCCTTACTCAGACGCGACTTAGCAGTCTTTGCCTTGATAATGTTTCCAACGATTTCTGTTCCATCCTTTTCTTTTTTCTTGCTGAGATAAATGATGGTAGATGCAGCATACTTAAGGCCGCTGCCACCACCCATTTCTTTTGTAGGAACGTAAGAACCGATAACATCGTAGGTATGATTGGTTACAATCATGGGAATGTTTGCTTGACCAAGTTTGAGAGTCAACATACGGAATGCACCTTTGACCAATTGAGATTTGGTCATGTCACGAACCTGTTTGTCGTTTAGTGCATCAGTGATCTCTTTCTCAGTGGATAGCATACCCAGAGAGTCTAGCACAAACATACAGGGTTTGCGCTCATCTTCAGGTTTCTTTAGGTATATATCTACCGCTTTGAGCGCCTTACTGCGAAAATCTTCAATTGTAACAACATTAACAACGACAAGACGAGAAGTATCGATGCCACGGGATTCGATTAGTGATTTGGTAATAGCGGCTTCAGTATCAAAATAGAGACAATAGCCATCGGGATTGGAATCCAGAAAATTTTTGACAACGGCGAGGCTGAAGAAAGTCTTTCCAGTTGATGACTCTCCAGCAATAGCAGTAATCTTATTCCCAGATACACCGCCAAATACACTACCTGATACGAGTGCATTAAAAATGTACGAGCCTGTGTCAACATAAGTTTCTGTTTCATCAATATCAGAAGCGAGTTTGGTGAAGTCATCACCAATCTCTTTCACAATGTCTTTCAAAAAATCCATAGATCAATTCCACCTTAGAGTATTTAAGTATTCTAGCACATCTCCACGAACATCCAACAGTTCGTGAAAACATTTTTGGTTATGAGCACACTGCCTAAGAGCAGGATCTGGTTTAAGAACACTCTCAATAAAGAGATCTAGCCCACGGTTCCATTTATCCTGTTTAGATTCGCCGTCATCGATTGTATACTGATCCTTCATCCAAAAAAGTCCTCCAGACTAACAGTTTTTTCTACAGACCAACCAATAGCATCTAGGATTGCCTTTAAGGGATCCACAAATGCTTTACTAAATTGAAGTTCATAGTCCACATACTTATTCAGATCCAGTTCTTTTGGGAAATCTTGGATGAAAGAAAATACATTCTCATGAATAGTATTTGGGACCTTCAAATAACAGAACTTGATTTTTTCACCATTCTGAATTAAAGAATACTTGTTTGTAAGTTTCTTATCCTTTATGTAGTGATTAAAGAGAAGGGCTCCACGAACATGAATTGGAGTACCCTTTTTGTAGATGGAAGAACGATCATTGAACTTTTCAACGTCACTTACAGATCGAGGAAAAGAAATTTCCTCTGGTGCCATCTTTTTGAACTTTGTTCTAGATTGCTCAATGAAGTTAATAACATCATCTTCAGTTCCAGTCATCACAAGTTTGAGAGCATCCTTGATCATTTGACGACAAGGTGCTGGTGTGGATGATTTGACTGCCTCAATACCCATGATCTTCAGTTTGGGTTCTGCATATGCAACTCCCTCACTGTTCCATACGTTGAGAATATATCGCTTCTTTGCGGTCCAGATGCCACGGTCAGCGATATTCTCACGCTTCATTTGCATCTTCTGGTCATAAGCCGATACGTATGATGCCAGTTCCTGATAAGACTTATCAATAAATGGTTCCAGTTTGTCTTGACAGATCTTGTCAAGTATAGAAACAATCTCTGCTTTATTGCTAGACTTATTACCAAAAAATTTATCAACAAGAGGTCCAAGATTAAGATAGATTGAGTCTGTATCGCTAGCGATGACATAATCTACTTCCTCAGTTTTTAAAAGGGTATTTAGATACCCATTCATCTTGTTCTCAATCCAACGAATCGAGACCTGACCAGACAGAGTAATGGCCTCTGCGTTCTCTAGTTTGTAATACCTGAAGTATTGATTACCAATAGCACCATAAGCAGAGTTAAGAGAAATCTTTTTCGCCATTTGAATGTTGTTACATCTGGCGATCTCCTTTTTAAGTGCATCAGTAGGCGTCTTCTCGTACTCCTGCTTGGCTTTAAGCATCCGCTTCTTGAAAATGACACGTTCTCCATACATTTTGTCCATGAGTTCTGGTAAAAACCCACGCTTATCCTTACGGAACATAGCGCCGTTAGCACAGACAGCGTAGTCCTTATACAACTCAAATGTTATTTGCTCATTAAGTATTTTTTCAACCGAAGCTGTTGGGTGTCGTTCATCAAGAAGGGTCTCTGGCGAGATATTGTACTGCATAATAAGATGAGGGTAGAGAGAGTTAAGGTCAAAAGACACAACCCAATCATACCTTCCAGGAATCGGTTCCTTAACGTATGCACCCGCATATTTGTCATCTTTTACACTCCCCTTTTTAGGTGGAATAACGATGTTTTGTTTCTTGAGATAGTTATAGATGATACTATCCCACATACGGACCTGATAGAACACGTCATTATAGTTTACCTTGGCATCATAGGCCATGGTCAATGCTAGTTCAATCAGTTTCATCTTGTCTTCCAAACGGTCAACAAGTTCCACGTCAATGATATTATATTCTACAAACTTTTGCCAGTCGTTTGTATAGAAATCTTTGAATGTATCAAACTCGGAGTGATCGAGTTTTTTCTGCCCCAGTTCTACAGAGGCAATGTGATCCAGACGATAAGATTCCTGACTGGTATATGTGAACTTCCTGTATAGATTTAGATAGTCAAGTTGAGTAACACCACCAACATCAATACTGAGTTGTTTACGGCCAGCAACAAAGATCTCACGCGGTGTCACCAAACCCCAAGGTGATAGACGCTTCATGAGTTTCTCACCCAGAACACGGTTCAGACGCTTTGTGATGTACGGCATATCGTACAGTTCACAGTTCCAACCAGTGATAATGTCTGGAGTATTCTCCATCCACCAGCTGATGAAGTTAGATAGTAGATGGTGCTCAGAATCACAGAGACGATATTCTACATTATCCTGAGAGTTGTTGAAAGGTTTTACACCCCAGGTGATGATCTTCTTCGTGGTGTAATGCTGAATAGAGATGAGAAGAATCTCTTCTTCAGCTGACTCTACATCTGGGAATCCATTCTCGGATGCAACCTCAATGTCAAGAGTATAGAGATTGATCTTTGAAATATCAAAATGAATCTCATCATCAGGATACTTATCAGAAATATACTGATAGATGAAACGCTCATTACCGTAGATATTAAAGTCTTCTACACCATCATATTTCTTGATAAATTCACGACAATCACGAACAGATCCAGGTTGAATTGGTTCAACATAATTTCCCTCAAGAGTTTTGTATTTGGTCTTCTTATTAGAAGATACAAAAAGAGTCGGGTTGAACTTCTCCCGAGTCATGAAACTTTGACCGTTTTCATAACCCCTGACGAGAAATTGGTCCCCGACCATCTGAACGTTTGTGTAAAATCTCATTCTTTAATAAAATCTTCGTATGCCTTAACCAGTTTTTCGTGAGGCTCAACAATAGTAAGTATACTATCAGAATGCATCATTAAGACCTTCTGATGTGACACTTCACTATCTGGCCAACGAACTAACCTTTTATTGATATCTGGTTCCTCATCTTTACAAAGAATACGAACTGGATTGGTTAGTTTACAATCTGGTTCCCCAGATATTGGATCCGTTTCAAGTTGCTCAACCTTGGAGATCAATACTAGGTCCAGGTTCTTCAGAAGTAGGCATTGAATCATTTTCTTTAAGTGATGAATTGTACATTTCAATTAGACTATCTATTGGGTCAACGATAGTTACAACCCAATCCATTGGAATCATTATCTCCTTATTTTTAGAAAGACGAATCCACCTTGACATTACAATTTGAACACTATTTTGACCATCAATTTCAGGCTCTTCCAGAAGAATTTGCGCCTCTTCCTCTTCCTCGTAAACTGTCAATGGATTATTCAATAGATATCCAATAACTTTATTCTCTGGTGATAGAATTTCTTTAATGTCTGAAATAATTTGCTCACCAGATTTGAAAATTGCTAACTTGACTGTCATCGTATGAATTGGTTTTTTACATTATAAGACCCCGCTTGGTCGTTGTCAAGCGGGGTCAGGCGACGATATTTGGGTGCCCGTCTTATTTAGAGGTAATCTTTACGCTTGTGGTTCTCAGGGACGATTTTTCCAAGGACAATAGTCAGAAGCCCATCCTCAAAAGTAACTGATCGAACTTCCGTTTCGTCGCTGAGTGTCCAGGAACGTGTAAACGACCGTTGAGCCACACCCTTGTGCAGGTAGTTAGTTTCCGTCTCCTTGTCTTCTTTCTGCCCTTCCACGAAGAGTTTACCGTCTTGGGTGTAGACATAGACCTCTTTCTTTTTGAACCCGGCCAGAGCGAGTTCCAAACGTGATTCAACATTATTTACTGTTACTACATTGTAAGGTGGATATTTTGTTGTAGTTTCATGAAGACTAAAGATCCTATCAAAATAATCATCCATCCCAATACTATTTCGATGAATCTTTTCCATCAACTGCGACAAATCGGCAGCATGATACTTCGATAAACTTGTCATTTGTAGCTCTCCTAAAAGCGAGATTGCGTTGTGTGGTCCCCGAAGGCAACCGTTATTAAAGGATAATACATAAACCTTTAATAAGACAAATCCTTATTAAAGGTTTAGATATCCACTACTATTTAACCACAAAACGAAAAAAAGAGATACAGTGAAAACCGTATCTCTTTATAGGGTTGTTCCGATTGTAGAGTGTGCCGCACGAAAAGCACGAAACTATTTATTCGGTTTCTTGGACTTTTTTACGTTTGCCAATATTATACTTGGTCTCTAGTTCCCACTCATCTTTTTCTTTGTATGCAAGGACTTTGATTTGATTAAGTGGTGCAATATTGGTGATCTTTTCTGCGTCAAATACAGTAATCAGACCCCAATCAGATAATAGTTGGACAATACGATTACGTCTTTGCACATCATTCACAGTAAGATTTGCCTTCTTACCGTCAAGAGCAAAGAGTTCCTTAAAATGAACAATAAAATATTTGCCCTGCTTATGTAGAATATGACATGATTGGTATAGTTTCTTCTCTTTCCTAGAAGCAACACCAATACGGGTCAAAGTTTCACGAACCTTTAGAAAATCATCTGGTTCATTTAGTGAAATTTGCACCATTTGATCTGGTGCCCACTTTACTTCAGGTTCATTAACGACGCTCATCTTTTTCCTCCAGTCTCAAGTTTGGATCTAATAAAATCGATTTGTGTTTTGGTCAGAATCTTCAAAGCCTGGAGTGCTTTTTCATTACTATAACCATAGTAAGATTTGACACAATCAAGATCTTTGATATCTTCTTTACGAAGCCAAGGAGAAAATCTCTTACGCTTTCTCAGACTATTTAGTAAAAAGTCATATTGCATCTTTTTGTCTAGAAAATGAGTCTTGTTCATCTCATTTGCATAGATTAAAGAGTCGAGTTCTCCAGACAAACATTTATTCACAATGAATGGAGGATATTTTTTGATGCAGTCTGGATCCTTCTCAATCAGATTCTCTTTAGTGAAATTGATGGAGTTCAGCCATTCTTTCAATTCCATAATTAAAATTTAGCGGTAACAGAAACAATTTGTGCTCCAGGGTTTCTAGCAATAGCAACCCTTTTTGCATCTTCATAATCACGGGCTATAACTTCTTCTTTGAAGACTGTGCCCACTTTGTACAGGGTGACTTCACATTTCATCGGATAATTTGAATATCGTCGGTTTCAGTCCAGAGTTCAATCTCATTACGGAATCGACCCTCGGACTTAAGTTTTTCGTATCGTTTACCTGCTTTCTTCTTCCACCACTTGATGATGTTATCAAGTTCATGCTTGTCCCAATTCTGACCACGACGTAGTTGAGATTGTTCACCAGAAAGAACCTCGCGAACATTCTCGTAGCCGTAGTCAGATGTATAGAAACGCTTTTTCTCAGTGAGTGAGAATGCTTTTGCAATTACACTGTTGAACTGAGAAAGTTTTTCTGCATCATCAAGAGAGTTCTTGATGATAGAAATCATCTTGGTCTGCCTCTTCATCTTCTTGGAAGATGCTTTGTTATCTGTAAGAGGTTCACCACCATTTAGATAAGTGAACCGATCATGCAGACGATGAAACTGCTCATCATGAAGCAGTGGAGTAAATTTACTCTCAGTCAAACCACGATACCTAATGAAAGGTTTTAGGCCATCATATTGTGATGCTGATGTGGTAGAACCATACAGAGATGTAGTTTCAAATAAAGCAATATCTTTCTCAAACTTCTCACTGATAAACTCCCTGGCAAAGTGAGAGCAACACATAAGTGAAAGCAACTTACCACCCAAAAAGTTATATCCAAAGGGTTGAGTCGGAACAATCACAAAACCCATACAGGCATGGCGATTAAACAGACTGAGATCTGGTGCCTTTCCAAGCCATAGATTCCTAGGTTTGGAATTGATTGTTGGAGATCCTAGACGAATGAATCCAACAACAGTATTAGTTGTGGTCTCTTTTATAATCCACTTGTGTTCTCTTCCAGGAATATTTGATTCATTATTGTGAGAAGAGACAGCAGCAAGTAAATTCTTGTAGTACTTCTGGTCAAGTCCACCCTTACCAACAGGAATCATGGAGAATTCCATATCTTCTGGATGAATATCAAAGTTGAAGATATCCTCAGAAAATGATGACACGGAAGACATACCATCAAGTACTTCCTTCTTCACATAGCGAAGATAGTCCTCAATACCATTAAGGTTTTCAAAGTAAGAGATGAATTCATCTGCAGCCCAAACTGCATCATCATGGGATACCGTCTTGATCATTTAAGTTCACACTCCACATAAAATTTTAAAACCTTCGTTCTTAAGTGAACGAATACCAACACTTTGTTTCATTTTACCACCTTTCATTAAATTTGAAACGTGTGTAATAATAAACTCTCCAGCATCAGTATCATGAATAGCAAGGTAATCAAACTCTGTGCCAGTATAATTGCCAGTTCCATTATTACGCTTTCTTCTTAAATCCAAAATAAATGGATTATATTTTTTATCGCAAGGGGAATGACGTTTGACTTGAATTTTGATACCTGTAGAAGCAATCATAAAATCCCATCCAGTATCTAAAGTTGGCAGAACAAGAGAATACTTTTCATCATCAATCAGTTCATAATACTGCGCTTCAAATGCTTTCTCACTTGCTATTCCTCTCAATCTATGTGGTTTCATTTGAAGTTACACTCCACCATAATTTCTGTCAGTGCTGCTAGCAGGTTGATCTCCTGGTCAGCAACGAAAGCGATTTGATACTGGTATTTAGCTATGATGAGGACTGCTGCTGCCACAGAGGGTCCCTCAAGGCGCTCGTAGAGCGCGTCATAGACATTCCGAAGGATTGTACCTGGATCGTTGTCCAGGTTGTTCACGACCCATTTACGGACCTCCTTGAAGTTCTTGGCCTGAAGGGATCGCATCAGACCATCAATGTTGACATCAGAGAAGGATGCAAGAATACCAGCATCAATTTTACCACCAACAGCATAACGCTGACACTCATTCAGAACACGACGCCAATCTGGGAAGTGTTTGTTGATAAGTTCTACCAGGACCTTGTTATCATATTCAATACCTTCTGCACCAAGGATTTCTTGGATGCGCTTAAAGAACTTGGATGCGATTTGAGGTTTGTCTGACTTGTTTGTTGTGAACTCAACGACGGCACACCGAGAATGAAGCGGTTCGATGATGCGGTTTTTGTAGTTACAGGTGAAGATGAATCGGCAGTTGTTATGAAATGCCTCAATATTCGCCCGTAAGAGGAGTTGTACATCGTGGGTCGTGTTGTCAGCTTCGTCAATAATGATGACTTTTGGTTTACCATTTCCTTGAAGTGAGACGGTCGAAGCAAAGTTCTTGGCCTGGTTCCGTACCGTGTCCAAGAACCGTCCCTCATCAGATCCATTAATGACATAAACATCTACTCCTAATTCGTTACAAAGTGCTTTTGCGACAGTGGTTTTGCCACATCCTGCAGGCCCAGCCAGAAGTAAGTTAGGTACTTCACCTTTATCTAGGAAATCCTGAAATGTCTTTTTGATGTTTTCAGGAAGAATACATTCTTCAATTGTTTTGGGGCGATACTTTTCAACCCAAAGAAATTCGTCACGCATAATATTTTTTGATTTCAGAAATGTCAAGACAGGGATTGAAAGACAGATTAGAACTTATAATTGTCTTTCGTGTTGATGATTTGATTTTTGGAGCTCTGTGTGGAAGATACGAATCAAATACTATTATATCACCTTCTTCTGCTTTTGGTTGATATTTCTTCTTTGTTTTGGTATCAAAGAATTCTGTCACATAAGCGGGGTCATCAAGCTCAACATAATAAACATATGAAAGGCTTGACCATGGATGTATGTGCCAGTCATGATAATCATTTTGAACGTACTGTTGAAACCAAAAATTATCAATCCTAAGTGATGGGATATAATATAGTTTATGAAGATGATCGTAAAAATCAGTTATGTTATCTTCATAATAGGAAAAATATTTTGGAGTTTCTTTTGTGGGCAAATTTACCCTTGTAAAGAAATCTGTTTTGTATATTGAAGATCCCTCATCTGTAGATTTATCCAGGCTATTGGGATCTATATCTTCAATTTCTTTTAACAGAGTTTCTTTAATATGTTTGTGGTTTTTTAAAGAATACTTCCAAATTTTATTTTCAATCATACCCACTCTGGTTTACGATCAGGAATACGTAGATAATTATCACACACCCAAGGTTTAGATGCAATATACATCTTATAAGCATCAAAAGTTGAAATGCTTGTATCAAGTTTATATTCGTCAGGCATTGCACGAACAAATGGTGTGGTTTTTTTCCCACTACGACCAGTTGGGTCTCCAGTGGGGAAAATCTCTTTAGCCACCATCAGAGTATGAAAGCAAGTATGAACCTTTCCATAACGCATTTTGTACTCATCACAGAGTGCAATGCCATGGCTGAGTAACCATTGCCAGTTCATCACAAACTCATTAGCCCATTTTGTGCATGGATGATTACGAAAAGCACCCTTCTCAGTGGCATAGGGAGTACCGTCTGCCTTGGGAAGAGTGCCAAATCCATGACCCCATTTATCGGAAGCAACAATAGAAAGCATCTGACAGGTTTCTAGAGGCATCTTGACGATATGCTTGTCAGGAAGAACTTGTGCAGACTTCCAGGGATCGGGGTCAGTGACAAAAATGTTCATTCTAAAGGTCTGATGAATTCGTTAGAAATGATGTCACTTGCTTCAAGTTCCATCTTCATATATTCTACACCATCCTGTGGCATGGTGTGGTCTCCACAGGTAAAAATGTCACATACTGCCATGCCTTTTTCTGGCCAGGTATGGATGCTAATGTGGCTCTCGGCAAGCATGGCAACACAAGTCACACCCTGAGGTTCAAACTTATGTGAGTTTAATGCCAAAAGAGTCGATTTACACTTTTTAGATGCTGCATAAACCGTATCTCTAATCCACCCCTCATCATCAAGAAGATCTGGTTTACACCCTTTAAGGGTGAATAGTATGTGTCTCATTTTTACACTCATAATTTATATCATTCCAATGTCGAACTGCATTTGCAACAATAGCCACATTGGTAATAAGGTAAGTCAGAAATATAACGGTGCGGATTCCCGCTATGATATCTGACTCTTTGTTAGACTTAGATGCTTTTTCACCTAAAGATTTTGCCCACCACCGCCATAAAGTTTTCTGCCTTTTCTTCTTCACGAATTGAATTCAGAATCTGGTTCAAGAGCAATGAAGTAGGTAAGTGGTTGGGATTCAAGCACATTCGTGAACTGAGATAGACACTTACTGGAGATTGATACTTTGTAATTTCCAGGAAGAATTTTGATATTCTCAACCTTGAAATTGAAAACAAATTCCTTATCAGTTTCTCCAACTACGATGGAGTGATCGTTTGAGGTATCGTTCTTTTTATCACGAACAGAGAGGCGGATGACACCTGCTTCACCAATGACAGCTAGATCTGGTAGATCTAGAGTATTTGCAGCCTGAAGAAGTTGACTGAGATGGCCGGGAGTAATCTCAAAAGTAACATCTTCACTGGGGAGAGTAAGTTTCTTCTCTGGTGGAGAAACAATCACATTAGGATCGGCAAAGAAATAACGAGAACGATTACGACCCTCACGAATGGTTACATAGTTACCGTCTGAGAAATCAAGTTCGGGGTCTTGATATAGACGAAGAACTTTTAGGAACTGTGGCAAATCATAAATTGCAAAGTCTTTTGGAAATTCTTCCTTGATTTCGGCCTCGGCAAGAATATTCTTCATCACTGAAATAGTGCGAAGTTGATTACCTTTCTGAAATAGAATGGATTGATTGATCTCAGAAAAGTTGGTCAGGATTGAAAGAGTTTGTTTGGTTAGTTTCATATCAATAGGGGAAATCGGAAGAGTTCTTCTTGTGGAGTCCAGAGAAATGGTAGAGAAGGATACAATAATGGATTGCCTTCAAAATGTCAAGACGTGACTTACCATTCTTTTTGCCAAACCGAGATAGGTATTTGATTGCATTAGAACGACAGAAGGCCTCTGCATCACCAATACTCTCAATTAGGTCAAGAGTCTGAGTCTTTGATTCTTGGGAAGTATAATGTGCCTTATAAGTTCCAGAGAGGTAGTCACGGATCTCTTTCATCGTGAGATCTTCTTCATATTTCCAGAATCCATTCTTCTCTGTAGATTCCAGATTTAAATCAATTTGATTTTCATTCATAGCGTCTTCTTTTGCTTGTGCAGTCCATCCATCATCATATGCAGACATATATCTTGCATATGTATCCTGAGCTAGTTTATCCAAAGGATCATCACTCATAATATCTTCTTCATTATTCATTTCATCGTAAAGTAAAGACCAGGAATTAACCATAGCAGAAAAGGAAATCATTTACAAGTGATTCTGCTTTTTCTTTTCCAAACTTGCTGGAAAGATATCCACTTACAGGATCCAGGCGTTTCATATATTTGTCGAAATCCCCGTAAGTAGAATGAACAGCAAACCCACTAGGTTTCTTTGATTCTAACATATCTTTGTATGCTTGTAAAGTAGTCATTCCATAAATTCATAATTCCTCAAAAGCAAAAGCTACAGATTTTCTTTCTCGTATACAAAACCTATTTGGTGCTGATCCTTTATGCGATAATTTTGAATCAAATAGAACACCACAATTTGGAATAAAAGGAAGTCCAATATAATCGTGATCATTGGTTTGTACTACAAATTCTCCACCCCATGTAGTATCCCAGCCATCCGACAAGAATACTAGAAAAGTCCACCAGTTTTGATCCTCACCACAATCAACATGAAAATCAGATTCTTGCCCAAAAAACTGTATGTTTGTATTGATCCGAACCATTTCTAAGTTTCTTTTCAATATTTTTTTTGCTAAAAAATTGATCTTCGTTCCAATGTTGATCATTTGGAAGTTTACGCCGATAGAAAATTCATCTCTACTATCAACCAAATTTCCAAACAAAGGAGAGTTTCCATGATTTTCAGATTTGTTAAAAACCCAGTGATTATACTGGGGATTGAACTCATCATACAATTCATCATAATCTTTATTTGAGAGAACATCTTCAATGAAGAAGATGTTCTTTGATTTTTCATACCATTTCATTTTCCTGGAATTCTACATCTGCATCAACCTTATCATAGAGTTCAATGAAAGATTGTTTGGTTTCATCATCAAAACGATTCAGACAAATTTGAATAGCCTTTGCCTTATCACCAAAGATGCTATATGCACGGATGATGTGAACCAAGCGGCGAGTGGAGATAATTTCATCAACGCCACCATCATAGAAGGTTTTGCGGATGATGTCACCCCAATCTACAAGACGCTTACAGAAGTCACGGTCTTCCACGCCAAGGTCCAGAGAGACACCTTCCAGGATCTTCTGCTCGATTGCAGGAGAGGGATAGAACTGCTCAAAGGTCACAGGGAAACGCTCCAGGAATGCCTCATTGAGCACGTTGGTGCCGATAAAGCGACCGTCATCAGAACCCTTACCCTTGGTATTGGCAGTGGCAAATACGTTGAATCCAGGAGCAGCCGTGACGTGCTTACCAATCTTCTTCAGGAAAACACCCTTACCCTCAAGAATGGACTGGAGACACAGGATCTTGTTAGATGCAAGGTCAATTTCGTCTAGAAGCAGCACAGCTCCCCTTTCCAAAGCTTCGATAACGGGTCCATTATGCCAGACAGTTTCGCCATTAACAAGACGGAACCCACCAATAAGATCATCCTCGTCAGTCTCAATGGTGATGTTTACGCGAATCAACTCCCTATTTAGTTGGGCGCACGCTTGCTCGACAGAGAACGTTTTACCGTTTCCTGAAAGGCCTGTAATGAACGTAGGATAGAAGAGACGGGACTGAATAATTTTTTTAACATCTTTAAAATTACCAAACTGGACGAAGGTATCATCTTTCTGGGGGATAAGGTTTTGTTCTACAGCAGGTTGCACAGAAGGTGCCTGATAGGTTTGTTCAAGTTTTTCCTGAATAGTCAGATTCCACTTGCCACGACCGACTTTGTAGTCAGTCAATTTATTCGTAACGGTCTGATAGTTGCAGTCGTTCATCGCACACCAAGCACGAATGTCACCAGAACTCACAGAACTACCATAAAGGTTCTGGAGAGAAGTGATGATGTACTCAGGAGACATGGACATTTGTTTTGTTTGAACTGAAGTAATTATACAATGAAAAAGGGGGTTGGAACCCCCTCAGTGGCCAGTTTGAAAAGTGGTCAGACGACCATGGAGATGAATTCTGACAGGATCTTTTTATTCATCTTCTTAGAAGAAAGTGACTTCTTGAATGCGGAACGAATCTGGGCTTTAGTTGCATCTTCCTTTACATCAAACTCAGTTTCCTGAGAAAGTGCATTTGAAGAAAGTCCAAAGTATGCATGATACCCAACATTCTTCATAACAAAACTACGATCTTTTTTCCAAGTATTTTCAAGTTGAGAAACTTTTTCATGATCATAATTTGTATATAGGCGCATGAAACGAGATGCTTCACGGGGAGCAAGAACACGAATCCCAATAAAGTTGACATATGGGAACCTATCCTGAAGATTATCCAAAATGGTTTCTGTAAACTCATGATAATTATATCCAAACTTATAGGTTTTTCCAAGTTTACGATCCCTTAGGAAAGTTACTGCTGGATCAATGGAACGAGTTCCCATGAAAGGTTCAGTGTCCCACTTACGCATCATTTCATAGTGACGATTTAGTTGATGGGCTTCACCATCAGTCAATACAACACACTGAACTTTTTGAAGTTTATTATCTTTCTGGAACTTTGGAAGAATTTGATGAAGTGAAATCAATGCTTCATTCAGAGGAGTTCCCGAAAGTTCAACTTGCCCTGGAGATGAATAGAAAACATGATTACGATAAGAATAGGCCATCCTCCAGATGTTCCGCATACAACTTTCAAATTCACTGGTTTTAGTGCGATTGCTAATGAAGTTCATCAGACAAAAATCTGGAACGACATTGATTAGTCCATTTTTAGGATCATAATGCTTTTCTGGATAAACTGGTTTATCATTCTCATCATAAGTTACACGCTTCCAATTATTGGTAAATGCATATACATCAAAAGGAATATTGGTTTTTTTGCAGAACCAAATCAGATTGAACAATTGCTTTACAGTATCCATCATGATATCAGCCATTGATCCAGACCAATCTAGAACAAAGATAAGACCATGATTCTTACCATCGGCAAGAGTGGTTACTTTCTTGAACAAATCTTCATTGTATTTGTAGGTATGAAGTTTAGTACAGTCAAGAACACCAGTCTTGGATACTGTTGCACGGGAGTATGAATCCGCAGACTTTTTACACTCAAACTCTTTTACAAGATAGTTGACCTCTTTTTGAGCAGACTTTTTATAAGACATATACTCTTTATCTGCAGACCCAAAAATATTTTGAGGGGCCCGAGAATATGTTTGAGCTGCATCATCAAAAATTTTCTGCTGTTCGGCATATGACTCATTCACATATTTGTGAATTTCAGTATAGTCAACAATGACTGTTTCAAGATTGACTTGTGGAAGTTCAATATAGACATTCTCGAAAGAATTTTTGTTGATTAGATCCTTGATGTTTTCCTCAAAAGAACTTTCGGTATGGACTTTTGGGTCTTCAGATTCGGATTGTTGATCTTCATAACTTGGAGTATCAAGATCAGCATCATCGTTCACTTTTTTATCAGACTCACTGGTATCATCGGAATTTTCACCATCTTCAGAATCATTTTCAATGAAATCTTGAGATTGAGAACTTGAACCCGACTGACCATCATTGTTATTGAGATCATCAACTTTTTTCTGACCATCCTGCTGGTCTTTACAATATTTGTACAGAACTTCTGCGGCTAAAATTGCATCCGCAAAGGTTTCTGAGTCGGCAACCATATTGACAATATCCATCTCCTCACCACCTTCAATGGGAATATCAACGTAGTTACCAATCTTGAACCACAGATTCAACCTATCCGCAAGATTGAATTTGGAGATATCCTCATCTTCAAGAGAAAAGAAATCATTATCAGATAGTTCACCATATCCCCTGAAGAAAGTCTTGGACAATCCAGGATATTTACGTTTCATCAGTTTTTCAATACGTGCATCCTCAACAACATTGACAAACTGGGGAGGAATTTTATGGTTTTTTGACCAGTCTTCATCTGGAGTGAACAGTGCATGGCCAACTTCATGACCCACAAGAAGATCATAAACAACATTACTTGCTTTCTCCCACATAGGAAGAGTCAGAACGCGAGTATGAACATTGAAACAAGCGGTCTCAACATTCTTGTGCTCCACGATCAAGTCTTCCGTGGCAAGCAGTTTTGCAAGTTGAGACTTGATTTCGTGTTTGACTGCCATAGATCTGTTGCGTATGGGTCTATTATACAAAAAAAGAGGGTCTTGCGACCCCCTAGTGGACAGTTTGAAAATTGGCCTCAGTCCCTCTGACGCCAGTCATCTGGTTTGTCTTGTCTGAACCAATCAACGATTTCATCAGCACTATCAAATCCCGTTTTATAATTGGATGGGTCGGGATCTCCTAGCCCCATCCTATTCATAAAATCATCAATACTACCTTCAATAATATCTCCAGTAGATTGTCTTCTTGCTTTTTTTAACATCTCTCTGGCAGATGTATTTGCCTTTGATAATTTCTCTGCCCATATCATATCTTCAAGTTTTACTTCTTCTCCACTCACAATACACTTGCAAATGAATTCTAGTCTCAATCGATATTGTGTAGACAGCATATAGATCCCCACTATCACTAGTATTTAGACTATTCTACTAAATCCTTTTACTTTGTCAAACTTGATGACGCTTTCAAACTTATCATATAGACCATCTTTATGAGAAATAACAAAGATATTAGCATCTTTGATCACATATTTGATAATCTTTAGGAATTCTTCAGTACCAAATCCATCTAGAGAACTATCAAATACCTCATCCATGATAAGAAGGTTTGTGTTGACAGAATTTTTTGTTCTTGCAATCTCTCTCCAAGTAAACAGAAGGGCTAAGTCGATTCTCATCTTCTCACCTTCAGAAAAAGATGCATATGAAAACTTTTCATGAATCGGAGATTGAATCGATTCATTGAACTCCTCATCAAGTTTGAAATTGATGTAGAAGTCCATCATCCTCAGATAACGGTTTACTTGCTGATTGATGAGAGGCAGATACTTTTTGATGATTTGCCTCTTAACACCACCATCTTTGAGGAGTGAAAACGCAAAGTCGTGATAGCTTAGCGATTCTTTCTGATCGGACAGATCAGTATAGATTTTTTCTAGTTCGTTTTGAAAGGAGACTAACTTGTCATGCTCAGTATTTCGGTTTTCAAGTTGATTGGCAATTGTTTGAATTTCAGATTCAAGTTGTTGTACCTGTCTCTGGAATCCAGATATTGTTGAATTGTTTTTAGAAATCTCATGATTGAGATTAACGATCTCCTTGCTAATTGTTTTGAATTGCTGCTCTCGTTGTTCTTCTTCTTTAATTGCTTGTTCCAGTTCTTTATAACCAGACTGCAACTCTTTTGCTTTAGATTGAGCAGCTTCAATCCTATTTAACCGAAACTCTTCCTCTATATCTTGATCACAAGTTGGGCAAACCGTATGTTCATTGAAAAACTTGTGCTCTTTCGTGATTGTTGATACTTTTTGAGAGATTTTACCCTTAAGGTTTCCAAGTTTACGAAGTTTGTCTGAAGCTCCCTCAAATCCAGAAATTACGGTCTGTAAATGACTTGTTTCATCAAGAAGATCCAGATTCTTTTCCGTATATTGACCAACTTCATCCATTATCTTGGCAATACTTTCTTTCTTGGAATTTATATTGGCATTACCACGATTCTCAAGTTCATTAATGAACTCTTCCTGCATTTTGATTTTATCAATAACAGCATCCTTTTTAATCTCAAGAACTTTAGATTTATCCCTGAAGATTTTAATCTTTTCTTTGATGATGGAATTCATTGCAGAGAAGATTTTAATATCAAGAATATCTTCAATAACTTCTCTTCTATGGCCACCAGAAAGTTGCATAAAGGGTACAAAGGTGGATGACCCAAGAATAACAACCTGTGTGAAAGATTTATGGTTCAGTTTTAAAATATTATCTTCCAGGATTCTTTGATTTGATCTATCATCAGCCTCTTTATGAAGAGGATTGCCATTGACTTCAATGTCAAAGACATTTGGTTTCATACCTCTTCGTACAAAATATTCCTTCTTCCCAACAGAAAATTCAATCTCAACTAAACAATCTTTCTCATTGGTTGTATTAATTAGTTGTGGTTTATTGATCTTGCGAAATGGTTTGTTGAATAAAACAAATGTTAGTGCATCCAACAAAGTAGATTTTCCAGACCCATTGGTTCCAATAATAATTGTATTACTATTCTCGGTGAAATTTATTTCGGTCCACTGATTTCCAGTGCTCAAAAAATTACGCCAACGAATTTTTTTAAATGTTATCATTTCAGTTTTTGGGAGGAATTACAAAATCATTTGGGGTGATGATAGTATAGTTTATACCTTTGATATGACAAGTTTTAATAGCCATATCTGGATCAACTTTTACTGTTTCTACAGAAAGATCTTGATTTTCATTTTGATCTTCTAACATCATAGCATATCTTGAGGCATCATCCTCATCTTCAAACAAAAATAAAACCTTTTCGTAATTTTTGTTAAAGACGGCATAGGCACCTTCTTCCTTTCCCGTCTTTCTGATTAACATGTACATGTTACTCTACTTCGCAAGCTGATTTATATACTTGTTCCAGAATTGATTTTACTTTTGATGTGTCCAAGTTATTTTCTGATTCATCAATATATCTATTCAAAACAGAAAGAGTATTTTCGGTTTCTTCAACATCAAACTCATCAGTTTGATAAAACCCATTGAAATCAAAATTCTCTACTATTTTCAGATCATTGACTCCAGATGCATATAATTTATCAACAAATTTTTCAAATTGAACAGAATCAGTTTTTTTATTGACGACGATTTTTACAACTTTGTTCTCATATGGTTTTGCGTTAAAAGTTTGATGAGGAGTGTCCTCATATGAGATCATATAAAACAAACGGTGAGGATTATTTACAGCCACATGCTCCAAAGTTTCTGTATCTAGAATATGAAATCCTCTTGCATCTTCAATATCGTGCCAATAAATTTCATATGGATTTCCCAAATAATATACATTATCCTGGAAATTTCTGTGATGGTAATGTCCAGAGAAGACTTTTACAAATTTTTTATAGTCTGACTTGTCTTCTCCGTGCTCACAGATATATGTTTTATTTGCGTAGAATCCTCTCATTTCCAAATGTCCAAATGCAACCTTTGCATCTGTTTTAGACATCATGGTAGAAGTTTGTTGACGATTCTCATCATTGATCCAAGGGATCAGGAATGCTTTTAAATTCTCAAGTTTAATTTCGGTAGGGCTTCCATAAACAATAACGTTATCATACTCTCGCAATAGTAGATCGACAGAGTTAATGTTGTTAGTGTCCTTGTAATAAGCGGTGTGATTTCCGACAATTGTATGCACAGTGACACCCATAGACTGGAGACGGTCATAGTAGTTCTTTTTAGCCCAATCAAGAGACCAAAAATCAATCCCCTTACGAGTATCGAAAGTGTCACCCATATCGATAACAGTGTCGATACCTTCTTTTTCGAGTGTTGGGAAGAAGATTGTGTCGTAGAACTTTTTGAAGTAGTCATGAAGATTCTTGTTTCCTTTTCTGGCTCCAAAATGTTGATCAGTAATGATTGCGACCTTCACAGTTTGCCTCCAACAAATCCATCATTTACAACTCTCGTATATTGATCAAGTGTACCGTCTTGCTCACACTTGAGATGCCATCGTGTGATATCAGTGACTGCTTCTTTTGTCAATGCGAATAGAAAATCTTTTCCAGTGTCTTTACGAACACTTTTCCACATAAAACGAGTTTGCTCCACATAGAAAGAATCATCAATCCATTCGACTTCTGCAATTTCTGGGTGTTCACTCATCGGTTCATCTTTGTCTGAATGTTTTCCTTGATCGTATTATAGTCTGAACTGCTACCAGAAAGCAAGCTATCGTCAACGGCCATTACTTCCATAAATCCAGACTTCTCGATGATACGATTTTTAACCTCAAGTTGCCTCTTTTCTTTTTGAATTTTTCTCAAGAATGCAAATGTAATAATTTGTGTAAAATATGCAAATGGATTACTACTCTTCTCTGGATCAAAATTCCTTACATACTGAATGCAATTTTCAATTCCATCAGAAATCATATCATCCTTAAACACATAGTTTGCAAAGTTTGGTTTATGTGCCAGGTGATCTCCAATCTTTTTAAAGCAGGTTCCAATATATTCATGAGTCTTTCTAAAATCTCTTGATTCTTTTAGAAGATCTCTTTTTGTTTTTCCTTCTTTTTCTGCTTCAGCAAGATACTTTCTATACTTAACAATGTAAGCCAAGAATTCTTTGTTGTTTACATAATGCTCTGATTTTTTTCTAGCCATTATATTATCTTATTAGTTGTTACCATTATATCATACTCACAAGGGCTTGACAAGTACCTCAATAATGAGTAGAATCTGGCTTGTCCAGGATGATAAGAGTATTAAGGCTCTTTAAAGTCTTTAATATCTAACTTATATAAGTCTTCTAGATTCTTTTTTGTCTTATCAACAGAACCTAAGAATCCCATATTTTTAGAAATATTTCTTTTACTCTCTTCAATTGAATTGGATTCTTCTTCATATTTTGAGGCTAAGAAATTAGAATACAGTTCAATGATTTCAATATCATCTATTTCGGACATTGTAATTACTTTTGATAGACGTATAAAATATACTCCATCATTTGTCAACTTCATCCAGGGTTCCATTTTTATGGAACAGTAGTCCCCTTTAATTGAATATGAAAAGATAACTGGATCTTGCAAAAGGAGAATTGGATCTTCTTGTGTGGCATCGTCCACCATCATCAAACAGAAAATTTCTTCCCCAGAAACCAATTTTATTGTGCAGTAAAATTCTCTTTCTAGATCTGAATTCATTTATTTAAAGCGACGTTTATAATCTCATAATTAAAGTTTTCTTCTTTATAAATTTTTATTCTTTCAATCAAGTGGTTTAAAGTGTAATTCCTTTTTTTGTTGAATGTGATATCATCAGCGATATCAAAGAGAGTGGCCTTTAATTTCTTTTCACTTTTTCTGAGGACTCTACCAATACTTTGCAGGTTTCGGACTCTCGACTTGGAGGGAGAGGCAAAGATAACATTATGAAGATTCCTGATATTAATCCCAGTAGAAAAAGTTCCATAAGATGCGACGATGATGGCGTTTTCTTCAGTCTCTGTAATTTTTCTAATTCGCTCTCTATCTTCAGTATCTACTCCACCGTAAACAAAAAAGACCTTTCGACCATCTTTCACTGAATTATTTATTAATTCAAATAGTGGTTCACCATGAGTTTCTACTCTGGTAAACAGTACCAAAGTATTCCCCTTCTGTATCAAGGCTAAGTTTTTGATGAATCTATTTCTCTGTGGATTATCACACAAATATCTTATCTCTTCTTGATAACTATCAAACAATCTTGGTTGATGTTGAAGAGTGATGATTTTTACGTCAAGGTCTGATAAGTGTTTTTCTTTGATCAACTCTTTTGTTTTAATTGTTGAATATGATGGGCCAAACAGACCTTCCAAGATCCACTTATGTGTCTGACTTCCATCTAAAGTTCCTGTAAATCCAAATCTATATTTTGCATCAGCAAGTTTAGTCATGATGCTGACCAAAGATTTTGATTTAAAAAGATGAGCCTCATCACCCACTACAACTTCAAATCGTTCAAAGTATTTTCTGTCAAGTTTATAGATAGACTGCCAAGTGGTAATAATAACTTGATTGTTCGTTTCTCTTTCCTTACCACCATAGATCTTGTGGCAGTAGGATCCAACATCCCAACCATAATCAGCAAAGTCCTTGTACATCTGTTCCACAAGTGATGTGGTTGGGACAATAATTAAAGTGTCTTTTCCATGCTCAACGTAATATCTAACCACAGAATAAATCATTAGAGATTTACCTGAGCCTGTAGGTGACACTATAAGTCGTCGATTACACTTCAGTGCATCATAGACTGCTTGTATTTGATAATCTCTGGGTTTATGCACAGAGATCTTTGTCATGTAATCTTTGACACCCTCATAGGATATCATCTGATTCAGATCAATCGGATGACCATAGTATTTGTTATCCTGAAACTCATACTTATATCCATGATCATCACAAAACCTTAGAAGTTTATCTAAAAGGCCAATATAAATTTCTCCAGTCTGGATATTGAACAATCTGATCTTTCCATCCCACCACCTGTTTCGATATTGAGGCATGTATTTTGCACCCTCAACATCGAAAGTGAATTGATCTGACAATTCATGTTTAATATGTGGTTCAGTTTTAATTCGTAGATATACTTCGTTCTTCTTGGAAATAATCAGATCACTCATACATTACATTCCTGATGTAAATTTCAACCAATCAATGGCATTCTTTATTATATATCCACGATTTGAGAGTGATTTTATGATCTCCTCCAGATAGCGAAGCATGATATCATAATATTTGATCTTGAGATCTACTTTAGAAAGTCTCTCATCGGCACTCATATGCCTCTGTATGCTCTCTTTTTCCCTTACCTTATAGGGAAATGGTTCATCCTCGTAGACCGCTGGATCTGCCTTTCCTGTGTAGTAGTTGTAACGCTCAAGATATACCTTATCGTAGGTCTCTTTAGCTCTTTCTCTTAGTAGTAAAGTTGTGTTGTAAATTTCATAATATTTTGCATGAAGTTGTGGAGTCTTGAGTGATTCGTTCGCTAGATCATCCCTGTCTATCTCAGAATCACGATCCCACATCTTCTGAATATCTTCAAGATTCATAAATTAGTTCCGAACAAATTAGTTACTTCGTATATACTATACTTGAAAACAGCCTGTGCTGTAAAGAACTCTTCACTTTGAAGTTTACTATCAAAGTCAAGTCCACTTAGACTGACTGGAAATAAATCCCTAAAAGTAATTTTAAAATTTGGCCTAAGATTACTACTCAATACAATGAGTGATCCATCAGAGAACTGTTCCTGATATTGATCAGTAATTCCTTCATTGTCTGTTGTTAGATCTTCAAACTGTTGTGGAGTTTTGGGGAATCCCAATCCAGTCAACCAATTATGCACAGCCATATAGTTTTCAAAATTTTCATCCACAAGAAATGACATTGTAAAATCTGCATACTGGAGTTTTTCTCCAGGAACATCAAGATTTTTTAAATATGATGGTTGGATGGCCGTTCCCAATGAAATTTCTGGAATATTTGCCGTCTGACAAAAGAAATTTATTTTGGGGTTTTTATTAATAGTAAATTCAAATCCAGTAGGACTTAAAAAGTTCCTATTCTGAATTTGATTTCTATATGGTGATGTTGCCATTTTTATTTTTATTTAGATAAAAAAAGAGGGGCTTTCGCCCCTCCTTGATTTATACCCGCTAGGGTGATATCACATGAGGTTCTTAACAGAAACTCTTCTGTAGTAGCGGTTGGTGCCAGCCTTGAGAGCGCCAAGAGCGGCATCGGTGCCTTCAGCGAAGGGATTAGCGACCATGCCGTAGCGGGTCTTAAATCCGATCTTGGGCTGGAAGGTGTCCTGACCAACGGCACGAACCATCTGGAGGGGTACGTAGGGGCAGTAGAATAGACCAGCGTCATAGGGGGAAGCACCCTTGTAACCAACGACGTAGTACTGGAGAGCACTGTTGTTGGAAGCGAAGGGGTCAATGTAGACGCGATACTTACCATTGATAGTACCAGCAAAGGTGTTGCCAGTGTCATCAACGTTAAGGTTAGCGTTGAGGGCGGGGGTGTAGTCGAGTACACCAGCCATGGTTAGAGCAGAAGCAACATCAGCGGAAGTTAGGATGATGTTACCCTTTCCACGACGAGTTCTCTGGGCGATCTGGTTAGCATCGCGCTCGATCTGGAATAGTAGACCCTTGAACTTCTCAACAGACCAACGACCGTTGGAGTCGATATCGAGGTCAAACTGACCAGCGGTAGCGGTGTTGAGTTGAGCACCAGCCTCAGCAGACTTATAGATGGTTCTGATGACTTCGCGGTTGATCTCAGCCATGATCTCTGTGGAGAGAATGTTGGCGAGTTCAGCCTCGGCGTTTAGACCATGAATAGCCTTGAGGTCTTGTGCTAGTTCTAGGGAGTACTCAGCCTTGAGTGCTCTGGACTTAGCGGTTACGGTGACTTTCTCGATTGAGAAGGCCATCTGGTTGAAGTCAGTTCCGCTCTCGCCTAGGGCCTCAGAGTCGGTAACTGCCATACCCTGACCTACGCTGTAGGTGCTAGGAGCAGCATTAGGATCGAGAACGCCAGGATTGGAACCACGCTGTAGGGTAGTACCGAAACCAACGCTACCGCCGCTGTCAGAACCACCAGTGTAGTCACCCTGAGTAGCAGAGTAACCAGAGTTCTGAGCGGAGAATGCAGAATCGGGCTCGTTGAATAGAGCTTCGTCTCCATTCATGTTGTTGTACTTAGAACGCATCGCGAAGATGAGTCCAGTGGGTCCGTTCATGGGCTGAACGCCAGCGAGGTCATAAGCGACCAAGTTGGGCATAGAGCGACGGATGAGGCTGATTAGTACGGGGTCGAAACCACCAGTGGGAGCGCCGCTGTCGGTGCCAGCAGTACCACGGTAGTAGCCACCGCCACCAGTGGAGAAGGAGTTGGTGGGTGTCTCATGGAGGTCGAAACCACCTTCAGCGAAAGAACGCTCTTCGTTGAGGAAACGCTCTTGGTTCTCTAGAAGTTGAGCAGTGACAGCACGACGGTGGTTGTCTTTGATGGACTCGCAACCTTCATAGTCTAGAAGGGGAGCCCACTTCTCTAGGAGTTGGGGGTTGTTATACATTTTACTTGAGTAAGTTTAAGGTTTTATGAAAATAATTTAGGTTAACGATCACTTAATTCTGGAAAGTGTTTCTAGATAGCGAGACATTGAACCAGTAAAATCTGGGCCAGCAGCGTCTACACCTTCAGAAAGGGTTTCGGTAGTTTCACCTTTGTTATCAGCGGGGAAATATGATTCCCTTAGAGTCGCTAACTTATCACGGTAAGATTCTTCACCCTCAAACTCAACACCTTCTGCTAGAGAAGCGAGCTTATCCTTCTGAGTTAGTGCTAGACCCTCAGATACTTCGCTGAAGATTGTATCGGCAGTAGCCTCACCAAGTCTTCTGTTTAGTTGGATATTTCTTTCGATTTGCTCGTTGAGCTTGGTCTCCATGTCATCAAGTTTTTCTACCATATTCTCAACAACATCATATTTATCTTCAGGGATGGATACATAATGATCTTCAAAAAGACTCTTCATTCCATGTAGGAATGATTCGGTCATCTCAGTCTTCAGACCGTGCTCGATCTGAAGTGCATTCTCTTCGATCCACTCTTGAGCAACATACTCAAGGTAGGATTCTACTTTTTCTGCTAGTTCAGCTTTAATTCCTTCTAGCTCTTCGGCAATAGTTGCCTCATAGTTTTCTTGGATTTGAGCCTTGACTTCTTCTACGCGAGCGTGAAGAGCAGCTTCAAATACGGTTTTTGCTTTTTCTTGGAACTCCTCGGAGAGTTCTTCACCAGCGAATAGAGCGGCAACGTCTTCATCAACGTTGACTTCTTCTACTTCTACTTCTTCTTTCTTGGTAGCACCCTGAGCAGTAGGCACGGGGGCTCTTCCAAGAGAAGCGCCAGGATCTTTTAGCTTAGCTGAATCGTCGTCGGGTCTGTAGTTCTCGGGGGTAGGACCACCGAGATCTTCTACTTGAGCACCGCCAGCAACCATAGGTTCGCCTGCAGCTGCGCCTTTTTTCACGACGTTATCCATTTCTTGTAAATTAGCGGACATTTGGGAACTCTCCGAAAATAGATCTATATTGTTGAAATCTATACTTATTTATAAATTATAGATTTGATAGGAAGTTTTGGAATAAGTTCAACTTATTCTCCTCCAGTCTTTTTTGATCAACCATGGTGTTGATCGTCTTATATGTTTTTTCTGCAAGTCTTTCGCGGAGAATACCTCCATCCCAAACCCACTCTTTTCCTTCCATGATGCCATTAACAAATGCATCAGGAGCTGAAGGATCTGCTACAATATCAGCAGCAGTTGCTAGAGAGAAATCGTCATTAACCATGCTATAACCTTCTCTAGTTGGTGATAGTGTTCCAACTCCACGAGAAGATACACCAAGTTTTACACCATCATTGAGAAGAGCTTCGGCAATCTTACCCATAGGGGTTGAAAGGATTTTAGCCTTTCCAATAAAATTATCACCTTCTCTTTGAAGTGAAACAATTTTATGGGAAACTCTATCAAGGTTAATGGAAGGTCCATCGGGGTGTCCCAGCTCTCCTAGAGCACGCCCCTTAGAAACAAAACTTTCGTTATAACGCTTTACTTCTCTTTCAAGAAGCCCGCAATCATACATTCTTCTGTTTCTATTGGGGATGTTTCCCTGAAGGAAAACTCCTTCAATGTAGAGATGTTTTTGGCCGTTGCGTTGTTCAACGATAATCTCTACTTGTTCGATTTCTTCTCTGATGAGTTTCATTTGTTTAAACGGTAAATCCTACTTTAGTTGCCTTTACATCCGCAGAGCCAGCAAGGATCATATCTTTATGCTTTTTCTCGATGTACTCAACAGTGCCAGTTGGCATAGTCATAGATCCAATGCCCTGATAATTTTCATCAAGAACTGTAATTAATTGAGCAGCTGCATTACTGTTATAAAGACGAACAACAGTAGCTGCGCTGAAACTGGATGCTGTTCCAACAGATGTTGGGCAGTTTTCTTGTGGTCCTAGGACAAGTGATCTTGCCATTATTCTTCTCCTGTTTCGAGTTCAGGTTCAATTTCACCACCAAAAAGTGATGCGGCCGCATATGGACGAAGCGCATCAATTTTTTCCGCAGACTTGCCATAAAGAGCATCTTTGATACTATCACTAATTTCAGATGCACTTGCATCCGAAAAAATTAAATCGACAATATTTTCCATGAAAAGGGTATCATTTAACTAGAAAGTATTTATTCCCTTAGATTTCTCCACCTCTCATATCTGCCTCTGTAGGCCCTGCATTAATCTCCTCATCTTGCGGAACTTCACCCATCATATTTGGATCTTCTGGAATGGGATTTCCAAATTCATCTACTGGTGCATTGGGATCGGGTAGAATTCCTTTCTCAATTTCATCTTGAATTTGCTCATCAATTTCAATGATTTCTTCATCAGTTTGGCGAAGAACTTTTCTACGGAGATATTCGACAGAGTAGTACTTACCAAGATAGGGTTCTGCTAATTGAGCTAAACTGAGTCTTCCCTCAAGAAGTTCTTTCTCCTTAAGTTCTGCAAAATGATTATCATACATATAATCAAATTGAATATGCTCCTCAAGCATCTTCCAATCTTGAGGGGTGCAAATATTCTTAAGAAGACACTGAGTTTTCAGCATATCAATGAACATGTTGCTGAAACGCTTTCTAAGGCGACCAACAAATTTGGAGAACTTAAGTTCGTCTCTTAGAATCTCAGAAGAACGGCCAAGATTGAATCCACCCTCAGCTGCAATTCTTGATTCTGGAACTCCTAGTGATCTGTATAGTTTTTTCTGGAAATACTGAACATCACTCAGTTCACCAAGATTCTGTCCACCAGGAAGTGTGGAGATTTCAGTTCCTCTACCACCTTCACGTCTTGGCAGCCAGAAGTCTTCTAGCATAGACATGTACTTTTTATCATCACGAACTTCTCCAGTGGAAGCATCATAGGTAAGTTTATTTCTATACCTATTCATTACATCACGAAGATATTGCTCAGCTTTAATCTTAGGTAGATTGCCTACGTCAATGTAAAAAATTCTACGCTCAGGAGCTCTTGATAGTCTGTAGATAACTAGAGAATCCTCAATCATGCGAAGTTGATTGAGTGATTTGATTGCTTTATGAAGATATGATAGAACTACACCTTTATTTCTATCTACTAAACCAGAAGTGCAATATGTGATTGCATCTTTGGCAAACTTAATTCCCTTTGTTCCAGAATACTTACTACCAACACCACCAGCATAGGTTGGTCTTGGTGTATACATGAAGTATTCTTCAATTTCTGGGAATTGAACAACCTCATTTGGATTTACTCCATTTGGTTGTCTGAATATTGCATTACCTTCTTGCTTTTTCTTTTCCTCACGAACATATCTCATCTTGAGAGGATCAATATATCTTAACTCTTTGATCCCTTCATGTGGATTTTTGATGTCAATTACTTTATGGTAGTAAAGCCTTCCATCAACATACCAGTTTCTAAAGATCTCATGTGACTTTGCATCAAAGTTTAGAAGATCTTTTATGTTTTTAAATTCTTCTCTAATTCTCTTTTTAATGCCATCGCTAGCTGGCAGATTATCAAGATTAATAGTAACGGGAGTGTCATTTAAATCACTAACAATAGCTTCATTTACAACATCTTCAATGGCAGTATCCGCTTCGGGATGAAGAGCCATTTCGCGATATCTTTTTACAAGTTCAAACTCTGATTTATATACACCTTCTAGATCAAGATATTGACCATAAAAATTACTAGCAATATAATGGTCAACCCCGTCCTCATTATTTTGAGGAACGGGGGATACTATACCTTTAGACTTTTTCTCGCTATCTTCAATAGAGAATCCAAACAGTCTCGCCATGTTATAAATTGACTACGTTAATAAGATTATTTAGGAATCTTAGTTAATGTCCCCAGCGCCAGATCCAGCACCACCTTCACCAGCAGCAGCTGTCCACCACTGAACTTGTAGTTCAACAGTGAATTCTTCAATGGTGTCAGAAGAATCATATGAAAGATCAATCTGACCAATATTTGTTGGGAATACGTCGTGGAACTTATACTTTCTTAGAACAGAACCATCTCTATCCAACTGGTAGACAAAAGCATCTGCTTGATAATCAGCTGGATTCGTGGATCCAGTTGCATTGACAACATTATTAATGCTGTTCATCCACCTTTCAAATGCACCTCTGATTTTAAAATCAGTGTCATTGATGACGGTGATTGTCCAGGTATCAAAGGTTCTGTCTCCTGCAATCTTGAGGAGACGACCACGGAAAGCAACGTCAATAGGTGCAACGTTGGATGCGGGTAGAGCAGCTGTCTTAACGAGGAATCTTGACTCGGTTAGAACACTCTCCCCGATTCCCAGATCGGCTGGGAATGAGAGGACAACTTCAAATAGATTAGGCCTTGCGCCACCTCCTGATAGTTTATTTTTGAAGTCTGAGATAGTCCTTAAAGCAGGAGGGTTTTGTTGATTCTTGGATGCCATTTTAGGTTAGACCTCTAAATTAAACGTTTCCGATGATTTCTTCAAAGGAAACACCAGTGCGGGTAGCAACGAAGGTGAGACCGACGAAGTTGATAGAGCGAGCTGGTTTGATGTAAATGTCAGCAACGAATTCATTGCGATCAATTACTGCAGCCGTATTGTTTGTTTCGTCACAAACAACTACGAAATCTTGAACTCCACGATTTGATTGAACTTCACGTAGGAAAGGTTCAACAGAATTTACAAAGTTGGTTCTGGTGATTTCATCGTTGAATTCAAAGAGTTGATCTCTAGCAACTGCGGAGATTGCTTTTTCTAGATAGAGGAACAATCTACGAACGTTGATTCTATCAAAGGCAGAAGCCTTGGCAAGACCAGTCTTATCACCGAATAGAACAATGCCAGATCCAGGAATGAAGGTTACTGGGTTAATTCTATTTGAATAGAGGCGATCTCTTTGTGTCTTATTTGGGTTGTAGGGTAGTTTAACTGCATTTAGAATTGCACCTCTCTGAGTTCCAGCAGGTGAGAACCAGGGGAAGTCATTAATATCGGTTCTAGCACAAGTTCCAGCAATGTCTCCATTTAGGGGAACATAACGGAATTTATCAGAGAAGCGATCATACATGTACTTATAACCACTATCAAAGATCGCAAAGGAACTTGAAGTGATTGGTGAGAAGTGACCAATAACGTTATCGGTAATGGTTTCGGAATCTCTAACAACAGCCTCAGTTGCTCCGTCATTGAAAAGAGCTGCTCTATATGGAGAGAGGAATGCGATTGAATCCTTTCTTCTTTCTGCAACATCAATTGCCTTTAGACCAACTGCTTGAGCCTCTTCTTTGGTATAGTTGCCAGATCCTTGTAGGATAAAGTCAACGGCGTATTCGTCTGGATTATTGAGTAGTTCGTATCCAGCGTTTAGTTTTGAAACAGAGGCTTTTAATGATCCTGTGGTCGTTAGACCAGAATTTCCACCATAGTTTTTACCACCAGCCATGGTTGCTGTGGTATTACCATACCCAGCAAAAGAAATGCCAGAAGCATTTTGGTCCCAGGCAATATCAGTTACCTTTACAAATCCATTACCAATAGCTGCACCAACTTTGAAATCAGTTGCAACGGTTCCTTCTGGTGCTCCTCCAGCAAAGATGTATCCAGAACCAGATCTTACAAATTCTCTATAGTAAGAAACTGATCCGTTTTCAAATACAGAATCTTTTGCCTTTGATAGATTTAAATGCTTCTCAAGAATTGTTCCAGGATTTCCTGTGATTTCTCCAGAATCATCAATCGCAACAATGTGTACTTCATCGAATCTGGATCCTCTTGCTGCAGCAAACTCTGAAGTTCCAGGTCTTGGTGCTAGTTGGTTCCAGAAAATTTCAGAACCAGTTAGCTCAATCTTTTGAGCATCGAACCAATCAGTTGGAGTTGAATTTGTCGTGATTGTGGTAACAGCAACACCTGAGTTGTTATAAACAACTAGATCTTTTGTGCTGGGATTTGTAAGTCTATAAGTACCATTTTCTTGATACTCTCTTAGTGTTACAATTCCAGCAGCTGAAACGTGCTGTACAAACTTAATATCAATAGAATCAGTTCCTACACCAGTAATAATTCCCTTGAAGGATCCATCTAGAACTGCTGTTGATCCAGCACTTGCAACAATTGTATTGTCTGGAACTGACTGACTGACACCCATACCAACTGAAATACCAGTGGTGGTGATTCCATTGATAGTTTGGTCAGCACGGCCATCAATGATGGCAACCTTCATACTATTTCCCCAAGATCCAGGGTTTCTAGCAGCAAAGGTTACACCAGAAATGATGTTATCGGAATATCCGAGATCTTCGTAGTGATCTAGGCTCTTGATCTTTGGTGCTGTGGTTGTTGATCCAAAGAAAGCATTCTTTAGATCGGTATCATCTGCTCTGACGACTCTTAGTGAGCCACCATATGCAAGATATGATGAAGCAACTAACCAATGCTCATAATGTCTATCAGCTTCATATGACTTACCAAAGTTTGCAAGTAGGTCAGATTCGTTCTCAACAAGAGTTGGAACTTCTACTGGTCCTTGTGCAAAAGGTGCCACCACAGCAGCAACTTTATCAGATACGGGATCTACTCTCCCTAAAGTAAGATCAACCTCTCTTACTACGATACCAGGAGATGCTAAATTGAGCGGCATCTTTTACTCTCCTATGAGGTCCAAAATTAATCTAAACTTATTTATTGTTTAGAGTGTTTTGACTGGGGAAACAGTGCGTGAACACTACCAGTCTGGATATTCCCACCTTTCAAGGTCAGACTTTCTTGATTTTAGAATCCTACGAATAGTACACTCTTTGCACTCATATGAATATGATGATGGAAACTCTCCCCTATCTCTTCTGGTCAAATAATAGCCTTCGATCAAGTCCTTTGTCTTTTTACATGTTCTACACTTTCTTTCTTTGAATAGTAAATGTTCTAAGGATAATTGATCATCAAAGTCCATTATCTATATTCCCACATGTAAGATTGATCTCCATATTCATCAGTGTGCCATCGATCACCTTCATTATCAACAAACCCACCAACATCATTGACGCCATCTAATATAAATCCGAATGGAGCCATATCTTGCTCAATCTGATTTTTTTGTTCCTCATAAATTCTCTTACGGACATCATTGTCCGTCATCTCTTTGAAATAGTCCTGTGCAACTAACCAAGAGAAAATAACAAGACACATTGCCAGGTCATCATTGCAACCTTCCTCAGCCTCAAAAGACTGTCTCTTCTGCACAAAAGTCGTAAGTTCTGATATAATATCATAATCACTAGTAACCAACTTATCATCTTCGATAAGTGTTTTAAGATTTGAACACCCTAACTTCTTAACTGCAGATGTCATTCTGACACCAAGTTGAGATTTCTTTCCAGAGAATCCAGAACCAACAACCTGTCCAGCTCTACCTCTCATGGCACACATGAGCATGTTTTCATACTCAAGATCAAAGTAAAGAATAGACGCTACTTGATCTCCAATATCATTAACTTCTACCAATACCCAAGATTGATTATATGCATCTGCAACTTGTTTAATGATGCTTGGAAATAGCATCGGTTTAATTTCATTATTTCTGTATTTTGCGACAACCTTATATGGAAATTGTGTAATATCATAGACAATAAAGGCTGAATAGTCGTGTTCAACTCCCCGAGCAACGTCTACTGTCATCATATAGTTGTGATCTTTTATTGAATTCTCATAGATATCCAATCCTTTATTTCTTTTGACTGGATCTTCATATACTAAGTTTCTGAGTTTAGTAACGTCAATCAGAGTATCAACAGATCCTAGGAACTCACACTCAAACTCAACCTTAAACTGCTGTTCTGATGTGTTTGCAATAGTCTGGGCCTTCCACTTTGCATTCCTTCCAGGAACTTCAGACCAGTGAACATCCGTAGGAACATATTCATTTTTACTCCTTTCGGCATCATGCCACATACGGTAGAAATGATTCATACCATGTGGGGTAGATACGATAATTACTTTGGTGTTTTTTCCAGACGAGATAGTAGGATAAACAGAGGCAAAGAACGCATCAGCAATGTGATTCGGGATGAACGCGAATTCGTCCAGAAAGATGATATTATACGATCCGCCACGGACAGCAGATGCAGACGTAGATGCGGCGATAATCTTAGACCCATTTTCTAGTTCTAGTGATTGCTTGTTCCAGGATACAATACCCTGTTGCATCCATTTAGGCAAGTTCTCATAAGCAAGTTGTAATCTTCCGAGAAGATCCTTAGCCGTAGATGCTTTGTTTGCCAGGATGGCAATATTAACGTTGTCATTAAAGACAGCATAATGTAGTAGATACGAAACCACAGTCGTAGACTTACCAGTCTGTCGTGGCATCTTACAAATATTGAATCTATTCTTATGAAAGTTTCTTACTAGTTTTTCTTGAAACTTGTACATCTTGAATGGTACAAGGCCCTCATCTAGAGAAACGATCTGAATATAATTCTTAGCAAAATATACAGGATCTCCTTTACACTTCAAAAATTCACGAACATCTTCTTCCGTGAATTCTATTTTAGTATTTGCTTTCTTTAGATTAGGATTGCCAAGATATATCTGATCACTCATAAAAAATTACCTTTGTTCTAACCAGTTAAGAACTGCCAGTGCTGCTTTGTTAGTGTTGGGAGAAGCACAAGCAAGAGTGTAAATATCACTCACAGTTCCCAATGAACTTCTACCAATCTGTAGTGCTGCCTTGTCGTCAAGATCAACCAGATTAGCACCACCACCGACAGTAAAACCTGAGAGAATGACTACACCACCCGTCGTAGCAGTCGCAGTGGTATTCACCTGAGTAATCGCATCTGGGTTTGGATGGTCTATCCAAGTTCCACCAGTAAGAGTCGGATTCTGAATCAATCTCCAGAATACATTCGTGTTATCGTTTGTTGCTACCTGTAGAGACCTTGGCAACACGATACCTGCCAAAGCAGTTGGTTTGAGACGCAAACTCAAGACAGGGTAGAATGTATTTGCTGCTGTCAGTGTAGTGCCAGTGATGGGGTTGGAATAACTAATCAGTGTACCGAGTTTCTCTGGTTCACCTTCTTGGGTGAGAGAGTTAGAACCTTGATAGATGTAATGAGTTCCAGCAGCACCAGTTACATTC
>BCSF01000017.1_pt1 | contig 74548 bp, 103 predicted proteins | sample 1016431 | NCBI WGS metagenome assembly BCSF01 (sample SAMD00045685;SAMD00045686;SAMD00045687;SAMD00045688;SAMD00045689;SAMD00045690;SAMD00045691;SAMD00045692;SAMD00045684;SAMD00045690;SAMD00045691;SAMD00045692;SAMD00045684;SAMD00045685;SAMD00045686;SAMD00045687;SAMD00045688;SAMD00045689, study... | reverse complement strand
TGGAACTTGGACGAGTGCTGGAGATGATAGTGCGGTAGAGTATAAACTAAATGGAACTGGCATAACTGGTGGAAGAATATTAGCATCTGGATTTTTTAATTCTGCAAATCAAGGATCTCCATCAATTAATATCTTGAAAGAAGCACTCTTTAAATTCCAGTTAGAAAGAAATGGTTTAACTGGAACTCCATATGAAATCACAGTTGTAGTGGCAGCATCTCCAATCTCAAGTAGTGAAGAAGTTTATGCTGCAATGGATTGGGAAGAAATTAGTAGGTAATTTTTATGAGTAATGATGTATATCTTGGTAATCCTCTCCTAAAGAAGGCTAATACTCCAATTGAGTTTACTCAAGAACAGATTGAGGAGTATATCAAATGTAAGGACGACCCTGTGTATTTTGCACAGAACTATGTCCAGATTGTGACTCTGGACCATGGTCTTCAACCATTTAAAACTTATGACTTCCAAGAGAGATTAATCAATAATTTCCATAATCACAGATTTAATATCTGTAAGATGCCACGACAGACAGGTAAGTCCACGACATGTGTGTCTTACCTACTTCACTATGCTATCTTCAACGATAGTGTCAATATCGGTATTCTGGCTAACAAAGCTACAACTGCGAGAGAACTCTTAGCAAGATTAGCAACTGCATACGAAAACTTGCCTAAATGGATGCAACAGGGTATCCTGGTATGGAACAAAGGAAACATCGAGTTAGAAAATGGCAGTAAGATATTGGCAGCTTCTACATCTGCGAGTGCTGTCCGAGGCATGTCGTTCAATATCCTCTTTCTCGACGAATTCGCGTTCGTTCCAAATCACATCGCTGATGCCTTCTTTGCATCTGTTTATCCTACTATTACTTCTGGTAAAAGCACAAAAGTCATCATAGTCTCTACCCCACACGGTATGAATCACTTCTATCGTATGTGGACTGATGCGGAGAAGAAAAGAAACGAATATGTTCCAACTGATGTTCACTGGTCAGAAGTTCCTGGTAGGGATGCTGTCTGGAAAGAACAGACCATCGCAAACACGTCAGAACAACAGTTCAAGATTGAGTTTGAGTGTGAATTCTTAGGATCTGTTGACACACTGATTGCACCTAGTAAGTTAAAAGCGTTAGTATTTGACCAACCACTCAACTCAAACGCTGGATTAGATATTCATGTTGTACCAGAGAAAGGACACGATTACGCTATTGCTGTTGATGTTGCACGGGGTGTTGGTAACGATTACTCTGCTTTTGTTGTGGTTGACATAACATCTTTCCCCCACAGAGTTGTAGCGAAGTATAGAGATAATACCATCAAACCGATGTTGTTCCCAAGTGTTATCTATGATGTAGCCAAGAGTTATAACGAGGCTTTCATTCTCTGTGAAGTTAATGATGTTGGAGACCAGGTAGCAAGTATTTTACAATATGATCTTGAATATCAGAATCTGTTAATGTGTTCTATGAGGGGACGTGCTGGTCAGATTGTTGGTCAGGGATTCTCTGGTTCAAAGACACAGTTAGGTGTTAAGATGTCCAAGACTGTCAAGAAGGTTGGATCACTCAATCTCAAGACAATGATTGAGGAAGACAAACTCATTTTCAATGACTATGAGATTATCTCCGAACTCACTACCTTTATCTCAAAACACAATTCATTTGAGGCAGAAGAAGGATGTAATGATGACCTGGCAATGTGTCTTGTTATCTATGCCTGGCTAGTGGCTCAAGATTACTTTAAAGAACTTACAGATCAAGATGTTAGAAAACGGTTATATGAAGAACAGAAAAATCAAATCGAACAAGATATGGCACCCTTCGGTTTTATTAACGATGGACTCGATGCTGATTCTTTTGTGGATGCAGAAGGAGATAGGTGGTTTACCGATGAATACGGAGACCAAGGGGGAGGAATGGACTATATGTGGAACTACTTGAGCTAATGGATTTAGATGGTCAGTTCAAGTTAGGTCATCTACTTCTTTCTGATAGAAGGTGTAGATCTTGTGGTGAGGTAAAGAATTTAGTTGATGGATTTTATAGAACTAGGAAAGACAAAGGAGCTGTGGCATCATCCTATTCTTATGTCTGTAAAGACTGTACTATAAAGAAAGTTGTAGAAGATAGAAAGAAAAAGACACCGATGACTGACTGGGAATATCCAGATTGGTAGTTTTCGTCCTGTTTTACCCCCCTGAAAATACCCAGATCCCTAAATATTTTGTAGTTAAACTGAGTAATTTAGGGAGAAAAACATGGCTACTCCTCAATTATCTCCAGGCATTCTTGTCAGAGAGATTGACTTAACGGTAGGAAGAGTTGACAATGTTGTCAACAATATCGGCGCTCTTGCTGGACCCTTCCAACTCGGACCTGTAGACGAACCAATTGAGGTTAGTAACCAGGCTGAATTGCTGGAAGTATACGGTAAGCCCCTTTCCACCGACAGACAGTACGAATATTGGATGTCAGGTGCTTCTTACCTGACCTACGGTGGTATCCTCAAGGTTGTAAGAACTGACGGATCCACTCTTAGAAACGCAAACGCTGGTGTTTCTATCGCTTCAACTACAACGTTGAAGATCAAGAACAACGACGACTTTGAAGAAAACTATCAGTCTTCTTCAGATTTCTTCTGGGCCTCTAAGAACCCTGGAACCTGGGCTAACAATCTGAAGGTCTGTTTCATCGACAACCAAGCTGACCAGAGACTGGGTGTTAGTACTGTTGCTTTCGGTGATGGTTCAAACCTGAAGGTCAATGTTGGTACAGCTGTAACAGCTTCCATCACAGGAGCTATTCCTGGAGCTGGTACAACTTCATCATTCGATGGTTACCTTAAGGCTATCGTTACTGGTGTTAACACCGATACAGCTGGTTCTAGTTCAATCGACGTTAAGATTACCGCTAGAGTTTCAGCAGCTGGTACAGAGTATCCAATCGATTACGCTAAGAACGATTCTACCAGAGCATTCTCAGCTACCGATACTCTGATCTTCACAAACTCTTCAGGTATCACAACTGGTTATTCACTCGCCGCTGATACAGCAGTTGACTGGTATGATCAACAGACACTGGGTCTGAACACTCCAATTTATTGGAACACAATCGCTGGTAGACCAGTTGATTCCAACTTCTCCGATTCTAGAAGTGGTGGTGGAGATGCTTTACACATTGTCGTTGTTGATGACGATGGTGCTGTAACTGGTATTCAAGGTAACATCCTTGAGAAGCACACCTTCCTTTCAAAGGCTAGTGACGCTACCGCCGATGGTAACGCACCTACGAGAACTTACTACAAGGACTATCTCATCAATGGTTCTAAGTATATCTTCGCTGGTCTCAGCCCATCAACTGGTGAGAACACAATCCACAACACCTTACCAAGATCAGTTGGATTCAGCACCAACTGGACTCCTTACACTCAAGGTGAAGGACAATGGGGTCAAGAAGCACAAGGTATTGTATTCTCAGCCATCGGTAACAAGACTTACACCCTCGGTGGTGGTGTTGATTACACAGCCAATAAGGGTTATTCAACAACTCTGGGAGACCTCCAAACTTCATATCAGATCTTCGCTAACGACGCTGATGTTGAAATTGACTTCCTTCTGATGGGTCCTGGTCTGACCACTAAGATTGAATCACAAGCCAAGGCTAATCAACTGATCTCAATCGCTGAACAGAGAAAAGACTGTATGGCAGTTATTTCTCCACACAGAGCTGACGTTGTTGGTGAATCTAACGCCACAACTCAGATGAATAACATCCTTGAGTTCTATTCCCCTCTGACCTCTTCTTCTTACGCAGTATTCGATACTGGTTGGAAGTATACATATGATCGTTTCAATAACTCTTTCGTCTATGTTCCTTGTAACCCAGATGTTGCTGGAACAATGGTCAGAACTGAGATCGAAACATTCCCATGGTTCTCACCAGCTGGTACTCAGAGAGGAGAAATCAACGACGCTATCAAACTGGCTTACAACCCAAGTAAGGTACAGAGAGATCAACTCTATGGTGATAGAATCAACCCAATCATCAATAAGAGAGGAGCGGGTATCATTCTGTTCGGTGATAAGACAGGTCTCGCATACGCATCCGCGTTTGATAGAATCAACGTAAGAAGACTGTTCTTGACAGTAGAACAGGCTATTGAAGGAGCCGCTGACGCTCAACTGTTTGAGATCAATGACTCAACCACAAGAGCAAACTTCGTCAACACCATTGAACCTTATCTCCGTGATGTTCAGGCTAAGAGAGGACTTTATGACTTCGTAGTCAAGTGTGATGAAACAAATAATACTCCTGATACCATTGACAACAATGAGTTCAGAGCTGATATCTTCCTCAAGCCAACCAAGTCAATCAACTATGTGACCCTCACCTTCGTCGCCACCAGAACTGGTGTTGACTTCAGTGAAGTTGTTGGTACTGTTTGATCTATTAATTTATTAAAATAAAAACGGAGGAAACACAAAATGGCTACCAAGACATTATCCCAATTCAAATCAACTCTGGCGGGCGGTGGCGCCCGCCCCAATCTGTTTGAGGTATCTATTCCCTCATTCCCAGGAGCTGTAGAAGCCAACACCTGGTCAACAGATTATCAGAACACCTTTAAGTTCCTGTGTAAGGCAGCTCAGTTACCTGCTTCAACTGTAGCTCCTGTCAATGTTCCTTTCAGAGGTAGAATTCTGAAAGTTGCTGGTGACAGAACCTTCGCAGAATGGACAGTTACCATCATCAACGATGAGGACTTCGTACTCAGAACCGCTTTCGAGAAGTGGGGAGACAAGATTTCCAACCTGTTCGACGCAACTGGTGTTACCAACCCAACTTCCTACATGACCAATGCTTTCGTTAAGCAACTTGGACGTGGTAAGGAAGTTGCCTCAACCAAGAACGTTGGTAACGTAACCTCAGTTCTGAGAACCTACAAGTTCTATGACATCTGGCCTTCTGAAGTCTCAGCTATCGAACTGAGCTATGATAACACCGACACTGTTGAAGAATTCACTGTAACCTTCCAGGTTCAGTACTTCACTGTTGGTGAGACTGATGATTCAGCCGATGGTTCATTCGATCAGACAGTTGAAGACGAGTCTGGAGCTACTCTCCAAGACTGATATAATCAAGCTATAAATACTAGGAGTCCACTCCTAGTATTTACTTGAAATGGCGAGATTATTTGGTTTCTCAATTGAAGATAGCGATAAGACCCCGCCTGGCGTAGTGTCTCCCGTACCTCCTAATAAACAGGATGGTTCGGAACACTATGTCTCGTCGGGGTTTTATGGTTCGTATGTAGATATTGAAGGAGTATACAAGAACGAAAACGATCTGATTCGTAGATATCGTTCAATGGCACTCTATCCTGAGTGTGACAGTGCGATTGAAGATATTGTAAACGAAGCTATTGTTTCTGATACCAATGATAGTCCTGTAACTATTGATCTTCAGAACTTGAATGCTAGTGATGGCATTAAGAAGACTATTAGAGAAGAGTTTTCATATATCCTTGAACTTCTTGACTTTGACAAGAAGGCTCACGAAATCTTCCGTAACTGGTATATCGATGGAAGACTTTATTATAATAAGGTAATCGATCAAAAGAATCCAGAAGCTGGTATTCAAGAATTGAGATACATTGACGCGGCAAAGATGCGTTATGTCCGTCAGGTCAAGAAGAATCCAAAGGATGCACTCAATCAACTTGAAAACAAGAGAAGGGATGACCCATCTGCATATAACTTCCCAGAGTTAGAAGAATATTTCATTTACACTCCTGGTAATACTAAATCGGGTTCTGTTGCTGCTTCATTTACTGGTGGTAGCACCAAAGGAATCAAAATGACTCGTGATTCCGTCACCTATTGTACTTCTGGTCTGGTAGATAGAAATAAGGGATCAACACTTTCTTGGTTACACAAGTCAATTAAACCACTCAATCAGTTGATGATGATTGAGGATGCTCTGGTTATCTACAGACTTTCAAGAGCTCCAGAACGTAGAATCTTCTACATTGACGTTGGTAATCTTCCTAAAGTCAAGGCAGAACAATACCTTCGTGATGTCATGATGCGTTATAGAAACAAGTTGGTCTATGATGCAAACACTGGTGAAATCCGTGATGACAAGAAGTTTATGTCCATGATGGAAGACTTCTGGTTACCTAGAAGAGAAGGTGGTAGAGGAACTGAAATCTCTACACTTCCTGGTGGTCAAAACCTTGGTGAAATCACTGACATTCAGTATTTCCAGAAAAAACTGTATCGTTCATTGAATGTCCCTGAGACCAGACTTCAGGGAGACAGTGGTTTCTCACTGGGTAGGTCATCTGAAATCTTGAGAGATGAAATCAAGTTCTCCAAGTTTGTTGGAAGAATGAGAAAGAGATTCTCCTCCATGTTCAATGACATGTTGAAGACTCAACTTCTTCTCAAGAACGTAATCACTCCAGAAGATTGGGAGTATATGGGTGATCACATCCAATATGACTTCCTGTATGATAACCACTTTGCTGAACTGAAAGAAGCTGAACTCCGTGAAAGTAGAATTAACCAAGCAACTCTGGTTGAGCCATTCATTGGTAAGTACTACTCTCAGGATTATGTCAGAAGAAATATCCTCAGACAAACCGATGCTGAGATTAAGGAACAAGATGATATGATCAAACAGGAAATCAAGGATGGTAAAATCCCTGATCCTGCAGAGGTTCAAGCCATGGAAATGCAAGCCATGGGTGGTGGAGCTCCAGGAGGTGCAAATGCAATTCAAGCTCCCCCTGTTCCAACAGAACCCGAACCCCCAGAAACTCCTAAAGGTGGGGACATCTAAATAGCTAAAACATTATTAGTACCATGGAAGAATTAATGGATTTGTTGGTGAAGGACGAGTCTCCTTCTCAGGTCAGTGACGCTATCAAAGATCTGTTGTTTGCAAAGACAGCATCTAAGATCGAAGATATTAGACCAAAAGTAGCAGCTTCTGTTTTTGATGGAGATGTCAATCTGGACGAACCTCAGGGTGAGGCAGTTGATGCCGATGTCGATCTCGACGCTGAGTGAATATAAATAAAACCATACACTAGGGATTATCAATGGCTAGGACATTAATTATCGGTAATGAGATTGCGGTCCCTACTGCTGCTGGTTCTGCTACTTCACTAGAGCAAGCTACAGTGGTGAGAGTAGTTAATGTTTCTGGCTCCTCTGCTACTATTGGCGTCTCAACACTGGTTGGTGCAGCTTCTACCAACTTCATTACGATCCCAACAGGATCAGTTGAATATGTTGAGAAAAAACCAAATGATGTTGTATATGGAACTGGCACATCCAGAGCCGCTAAAGTAGGTTACACAGGTTAAATCAATGAAACTCATCAGAGAAGAAATCGAAACAGTTGATTTTATCGTTGAAGAACGCAACGGTAAGAAGAACATGTTTATTGAGGGTATCTTCCTTCAGGGAAACCTCAAGAACAGAAATGGTCGTATGTATCCAATGGAAACTCTGAGAAGAGAAGTCCAAAGATACACAGAAAATCACGTCAATTCTGGGAGGGCTCTTGGAGAACTCGGACATCCAGATGGCCCGACTGTTAATCTGGACCGCGTCAGTCACAAGATTGTTTCACTCAAAGAGAATGGAACAAACTTCATCGGTAAAGCTAAAATCTTATCTACTCCTATGGGTAAGATTGCGGAGTCCCTCATTAACGAAGGCGTTAAGTTGGGTGTTTCTTCAAGAGGAATTGGGTCACTCAAGCAAACGAGAGAAGGAGTGAACGTTGTCGGTGATGACTTTATGTTATCCACCGCAGCTGACATTGTAGCTGATCCTTCAGCACCAGATGCTTTCGTTGAAGGCATTATGGAAGGTAAGGAGTGGGTTTGGGAAGGTGGTATCCTTCGTGAGGCATTAGCCAAAAAAACTTACAAACAAATCAACACCTTGACAACTCAAGGTGAACTTGATGAGAAAAAGCTCGATTTATTCAACAATTTCTTGAATAACCTGTGAGTGCTTAAAAATACTAATTTATAAATAAATATAGATTAAAATCGGTTAATCGGAGTAGTTCAAAAATGTCTCGTGGAGATTTACAAGAAATGGAGCAATCTAAAACTGCTGTGAACGCGAACGCTAAACCTGCTGAGTCAATGCCTAAATTGACCGATCCAGGTACACAGCTCGGTAGTGTAGAAGATCTCGGTGGTCCAACCCCTGAGAACTACAAACCTGATGATGATTCGGCTAAGCTCAGAGAGCCCAAGATCGCAACCGTCAAGGATGTAGTTAACAGAGGCGCCAAAGCCGCAGATCCAATGAAGAAAATGGCCAAAGAAGAAGCTGAGACTTCGGAAGAAGTTGTAGCTGAGGACCAGACTACCGAAGAGGAAGTCGTTTCTGAAGAAGAAACCACAGAAGAGTATAACGTTGAAGAAGACGTTAACGCTCTCCTTGGTGGTGAAGAACTCTCCGAAGAATTCAGAGAAAAGGCAAAGGTCATCTTTGAAGCCGCTCTTAACTCTAAGGTAAAAGAAATTCAGGAAGCTCTCGAAGCCCAATACGCCGAGAAGCTGGCTGAAGAAAAAGAAGGTCTTAAGGACACACTGACTGAAAGAGTCGATGCGTATCTTGAGTATGTCTGCGAAGAGTGGATGAAAGAGAACGAACTGGCTGTTGAAGCTGGTCTGAAGACCGAAATGACCGAGTCATTCCTGGAAGGAATGAAGGGTCTTTTTGAAGAACATTATGTCACAATCCCTGAAGATAAATATGATGTGCTGGAAAGCATGGTAGAAAAACTTGATGAAATGGAGACCAAGCTCAACGAGCAAATTGACAAGAACATCGATCTGAACAAGCGTCTGGCTGAGTCCACCGCTGATTCGATTCTTGATCAGATTTCTGAAGGTCTTGCGACCACTCAGAAAGAGAAGCTCGCCTCACTTGCCGAAAGTGTTGAGTTTGAAAGTGAAGACGAATATCGTGAAAAACTGGAAACCCTGAAGGAGTCATATTTCTCCTCCAAGGCACCAGCTCCAAAAGTAGCCCAACAACAGACTCTGTCTGAGGGTGTAGATACAACCGAAGCTCCTGTATCAGGAACTATGGACGCATATCTGCGTTCCCTGGGCGCTTTCAAAAAGTGAATTTAACATTAATTCAAACATTTAACTAATAGGTAAAAGCAATGTTTCAATCCGAAAGATTGCAGGAAAAGTGGGCACCACTTCTCGACTATGAAGGTCTTGATTCAATCAAAGATTCTCACCGTCGTGCTGTAACCGCAGTCCTGCTCGAAAACCAAGAGAAGTTCCTCAAAGAGGAAGCAGCTTTCTCATCAGGTATCAACCTGATGGAAACCCCCAACATGAACACCAACAGTGGTGCTTCTTCAGCTGGTTTTTCAGCTGACGCCACAGATGCTGGTCCTGTTGCTGGTTTCGACCCTGTTCTGATCTCCCTGATCAGACGTGCAATGCCTAACCTGGTTGCTTATGACCTGGCTGGTGTTCAACCAATGAACGGTCCTACTGGACTCATCTTCGCAATGAGAAGCCGTTACGAGAACCAGTCTGGTTCCGAAACCTTCTTCGACGAAGTAGATACCGCATATTCTGGACAAGACGCTGGATTCGACCTGGCTGGTGGTCAGACCGATCCTCTGGCTGGTATTGGTACTACCACTCAGGCTGGTACTAACCCAGCTGTTCTGAACCCTGTTGGAACCGCCTCCTCAACCGCATATAACGTCGGTCAGGGAATGCGTACAGACGAAGCTGAAGCTCTGGATGGTACTGCGGGTAACGCCTTCAACCAGATGGCTTTCTCGATCGAGAAAGTTACTGTAACCGCTAAGTCAAGAGCCCTGAAGGCTGAGTACTCACTGGAACTCGCCCAGGACCTCAAGGCTATCCACGGTCTGAACGCTGAAGCCGAACTGGCTAACATCCTCTCAACCGAAATTCTGGCTGAGATCAACCGTGAAGTCATCAGAACCATCTACAAGGTTGCTGAACAAGGCGCTGTTTCTAACACCGCTACCGCTGGTGTATTCGACCTCGACGTTGACTCCAATGGACGTTGGAGTGTTGAGAAGTTCAAGGGTCTCCTGTTCCAAATCGAGCGTGACGCTAACGCGATCGCACAAAGAACTCGTAGAGGAAAGGGCAACATGATTCTGTGTTCCGCAGACGTTGCTTCCGCCCTGACCATGGCTGGTATCCTGGATTACACCCCAGCTCTGAACTCCAACCTGAACGTTGACGACACTGGTAACACCTTCGCTGGTACGATTAACGGTAAGTTCCGTGTATACATCGACCCATACGCCGCTAACCTGACCTCAGGTAACGCTTCCGCTGGTAACCAGTACTACGTTGTTGGTTATAAGGGTTCTTCACCTTATGACGCTGGTCTGTTCTATTGTCCTTACGTTCCCCTCCAGATGGTTCGCGCCGTCGGAGAGAACTCCTTCCAGCCAAAAATTGGCTTTAAGACTCGCTACGGCATCGTGGCTAATCCTTTCGCTGAAGGTCTTACTCAGGGTCTTGGCAGACTTAGAGTTAACAGCAACCGTTACTACAGACGCGTAGCAGTTAAGAATTTGATGTGATCCATCACATTGTATTACAAGAGACCCCATGTGGGTCTCTTTTTTTGCTATATACTTCTAATACAACCTGTGTTAGAGATGATTACTGATACTACCTCCTATCCCGACTGTAAGGAATGTGGAGTGAAACTCGATAAGAAGAAGTTAAAAGGTAACCTGTGCATGAAGTGTCCTGCGGTCTATATGAGCAGATATAGACTTGAGAAGAGACAGAAGGCAATTGAACTCCTAGGTGACAAGTGTAAGGACTGTGGTAAGACCTATCCAGCACCCGTCTATGACTTCCACCACACTGACGAAAAGAGTGAGTGTGTGTCCATTCTAATCAGGAACAATAGGAAGTTAGAGACCATACTCAATGAGGCTTCCAAGTGTGAGTTACTCTGTTCAAACTGTCATAGAATCAGACATTTTAAATAAATAATCAAAAAGATAAAATGAAGTCCTTTAAAGAATTCAAAGAAAGTGCTATCGACCAGAAGAGACTGGAGATGCAGAAGGACATTGCGAAACAGAGAATCCAAGCAAAGATTGATACTAAAAAAGACAAACGTTCTATTGACGTGTCAAGACGCCTTGACCAGATTGAAAGGGACATGCCTGACGAGACTGCAGACGAGGTCATCAGAAGGTTAAAAAGAGGTGGATAGAACTAAATACTAAGAAATGAGTGCCGATTGATGGCGACAAGTAAAAGAACAGAAGTGAAGAGAGCTCTTCCAGTTTCTCAACCTGAGAACAGAAATTACCTGGCGGCTAATACCTTCGGGTTCTTCGTGGATAGAGCACCGACTGTTGGATTCTTTGGAAGCGTTACTGCGATTCCAGGAATGAATCTTGGTGTTGCCAACCAAACAAACTTTATTAAGACTATTCCCAGACCAGGGGAGGTCATTGAATTTGAAGACCTCACTCTTCAATTCTATGTTGATGAGGAATTAAAAAATTATCTTGAAATTCAACAATGGATGAGAGGATTGGGTTTTCCTCAAGACATTCAAGAAATTTATGACTGGCAAAAAGAGGCACCTTATGATAGAATAGGGTTAAATCTGACTGGAACTGCATCACTGGTAATCTATAATAACCAGTTACAACCAAGTTTCACTGTGAGATTTGAGGATATATTCCCATACTATTTGGGACCACTTGAATTTAACTCACAGTTGACAGAAGCTGAAAATCTTCAGTGTCAGGTCAGCTTTAAATATTCCTTATACACTATTGAGCCAGGCGGTGGTGGCTGTTGTTAATGATTGATTTACCTCAGATTCAGAAGATGTGGGAACAGGATTCTAAAATCGATCCTGACAATTTACATACTGAATCATTGAATATACCTGTACTTCATGCAAAATATTATGATTTATATAACAATCTGATCCTTCTCAGAAAGAAGGCAGAACAACAAAGAAAGAACATCAGACACGAACGTTACGAATACTTCTCTGGTAAAGCTGACCCTGAGGTCTATGTGAAGAATCCTTTTCCAAAGAAGATTCGTGACAAAGATACGATGCAAAAATATCTTGATGCTGATGAAAAACTTTCTAACTCATCACTGAAGATTGATTATTACGATACGATGCTGAAGTATCTGGAAGAGATACTCAAACAACTTTCTAATCGTACATATCAAATCAAGAATGCGATTGAATTCATGCGGTTTAGTTCAGGACTAGGATGAACGAAGAACACGATTATGAGTACACAATGCACATGACAATCGAGAATGTTCGATTGATGTCATATTGTGTAGAACAAGCAATCAGGTATTGGCCAGGGGCTCCCCAAAGACCATACGAAGAACAGGAACACCTAAATCACCTGAGAGATCAATTTCAAAGGATGAAACTCGACTATTCATTTAGAAATGATTAATAAATACTTATAGGTGAACCCTATAAGTATGGCTGATTTGACCATAGAGAAGGTAAACGAAGTTTACCTGAAGATCTCTACGGAACCACACATCGAATATGAACTCAGAGATAAATTTACCTTTGAAGTTCCCAATATGAAGTTCATGCCTCAGTATCGGAGGAGGCATTGGAACGGAGAGATTCACTTGTTCGATATGAGAACAAAGAGGATCTATGTTGGTCTGCTTGATAAAGTTGTTGCTTTCTGTGAAAAAGCAGGATATAGTTTTGAGTTTCAGGACAATAAATTTTATGGACTTCCATTTGAAGTCAATCAAATGATTTGCAAAGAAGGTGTCAAAGACTTTATGGCATCTATCACAGCATTGAAACCAAGAGACTACCAGATAGATGCAGTATGTGATGCTCTAAGATATAATCGTAAGTTATTAATCAGTCCGACTGCATCAGGTAAGTCATTCATGATTTACTCTGTTGTGAGATTTCATGTTGGACTAAAGAGAAAAGTTTTACTTGTGGTCCCCACCACATCACTTGTGGAACAGATGTTCAAAGACTTCCAAGATTATGGGTGGGACGCTGAGAATCACTGTCATAGGATCTATGCAGGTCGTGAGAGAGTGAATACCAATGAGGTCACCATCACCACCTGGCAGTCAGTTTATCAACTGGATAGAGCTTTCTTTGAAGAGTATGATGTCATCATTGGTGACGAAGCTCACTTGTTTAAGAGCAAGTCTCTTATCGGGATTATGGACAAGTGTCATCACGCTAAGTATAGATATGGGTTCACAGGTACTTTAGACGGTACACAGACCCATAAATGGGTCTTAGAGGGACTGTTTGGACCGTCATACAAAGTCACAGGAACTAAGAAACTGATTGATGAGGGTCACCTAGCTAAACTTGACATTCAATGTCTGGTTCTGAAGCATCGTCCTCAGAAGTTTGATACATATGAAGATGAGATTAAGTATTTGATCTCACATGAGAATAGAAACAAGTTTATATCTAATCTGTCAGTTGATCTGAAGGGTAACACTCTTGTTCTCTACACCAGGGTAGAGACTCATGGTGCTATACTTTACGATCTAATAAATAAAAAAGTATCCGATGGTAGAAAAGTTTTCTTCATCCATGGTGGTGTGGACGCTGAAGACAGGGAACAAGTCAGAAAGATTACAGAGGAAGAGAAAGACGCTATCATTGTCGCATCCTTTGGAACCTTCAGTACAGGCATCAACATTAAGAACCTTCATAACGTAATATTTGCCTCTCCATCAAAGTCTAGGATTCGTAATCTTCAGTCTATTGGTAGAGTCCTTCGTAAAGGCAAAGATAAGGTCAAAGCCAAACTTTATGATATTGCAGATGATGCAACCATGGGTTCAAGGAAGAATTATACTCTGAACCATTTCATTGAAAGAGTGAAAATATACGTTCAAGAACAATTCAATTATGAGATTATATCAATCAACTTAAAAGACTAGAAAAAGGAGTTAGTGTATGGGAATCGAAGATGATTTCTACGCAACAATAAAACTCAGATCAGGAGAAGAGATATTCTCCAAGGTAGCTGCTTCTGAGGAAGATGATAGGACTTTATTAATTCTGTCCAATCCAATCATCGTAGAACAATTAGTAGTAAGAGGTAAATTCCAAGGTTTCAAGATGGAACCGTGGTTAAAGACATCTGATGATGATATGTTCATCTTGAACATGGATGAGGTCATGACGATGTCTGAATCGGATAGTATCGAAATGATTGTGTACTATCAAGATTATGTTCGTAAGATGAATAAAACTAATTATTCCAAGCTAGATAGAAAGATGGGTTACTTATCTTCTGTTCATGAGGCTAAGGAGGTTTTAGAGAAACTCTTTAATAACAGCTAAGGTTCCCTTTCATCCTGGACAAACCTAGTCTATATGGATTTCAAGGTATTGTCAACTCTTTATGATTCTGATATAATAATATCAGTAAAAACTATGTTATATGGCTGTCAATCACAATTATGGTACTATGGCAAGACCTAAGAAATCGGAACATTATGTTAATAACAAAGAGTTCCTAAACGCACTTGAGAACTACTTTGCAGAGGTAGAACGAGCAAAACTCAACGATCAACCAAAACCACAGATCCCAAGATATATTGGTGAGTGTTTTTTGAAGATTGCAAATCATTTATCATACAAACCAAATTTTGTGAACTATATGTTCAAAGATGATATGATTTGTGATGGTATTGAAAATTGTGTAAGATACGTTCATAACTTCAATCCTGAGAAATCAAAGAACCCATTTGCTTACTTCACTCAAATCATCTACTATGCATTCCTGAGACGTATTCAACAGGAGAAGAAGCAACTGGAGATTAAGAACAAGATTCTTGAGAAGACCAACTTCGATGAGGTCTTCGATGCGAACGAGCTTGACAGTGGAAACTATAGCGATTACAATTCCATTAAAGATGCCGTTCACATCAAACTACGTTATCAATGAAGGTTGCCGTCATAACCGACACTCACTATGGTGCTAGGAAGGGATCTAAACTCTTCCACGATTACTTTGAAAAGTTCTATCGTGATGTCTTTTTTCCAAATCTGAAGAAGTATGGTATCGATACTGTAATCCACTTGGGGGATGCGTTTGACAGCCGTAGAGGTATCGAATTCAAATCTCTTCAGTGGGCAAAGAGAGTGGTATTTGACCCTCTCAAAGAAGCAGGAATTAAGATGCACCTGATTGTTGGTAATCATGACGCATATTACAAGAATAGTAATGAGATTAACTCTGTAGAACTTCTACTTACAGAGTACGATAATGTCATTCCTTATTCAAAAGCAACCGAGGTAAATATTGATGGACTAGGTATCCTGTTTATTCCATGGATTTGTGAAGACAATGAGAAAGAAACTCTCCAACTTATTAAAAAGACAGACAGCTCGTTCGCGATGGGGCACCTTGAGCTCAACGGATTTAGAGTTAATCGACAAATCGTCATGGATCATGGTCATGAGAGCGAGTTATATTCAAAGTTCACCAAGGTCTTCAGCGGTCACTACCACACTCGATCGGATGATGGACGGGTCTTCTACGTCGGCAATCCATACGAAATGTTCTGGACAGATGTATGTGATCGGAGAGGATTCACCATCCTGGATACAGAGACTCTTGAACATTTTCATGTAGACAATCCTTATCAGTTGTTCCACAACATCTACTATGAGGACACTGATCATCAATTGTTTGACGCTACCGTATATAAAGACAAGATTGTAAAGGTTGTGGTCAAACAGAAAACTGATGTAAAACAGTTTGAGAAGTTCATTGATAAACTCTACAGTGTTGGTGTTGCTGATCTGAAGATTGTTGAGAACTTTGAGTTTGGTGGATGGTATGGTAACGAAGACACTCTGGTAGATATTGAGACAGAAGATACTCTTTCTATCTTGAATAGATACATTGATGATTCTGAAGTCAGTCTAGATAAATCCAAGATTCAGAAAGTAATCAGAGATGTATATCAGGAAGCATGTGAACTAATCTAATGTTTATTATTACAGTTGCAGGACACGAAAAAGATGGAGCATATTCAGTAGTAGATGAGGACGGAGAACAGGTTCTCTATATCTTCCAAGAGGAAGATGATGCTACAAGATATGCCCTGCAACTGGAAGAGCTTGACTATCCTGAGATGCATGTGTTAGAAATAGAAGACGAGATTATGATTAAGACCTGTGAAATGCACGATCACAGGTATACGATCATTACCCCCAATGACATTGTAATTCCCCCCGACGACGCTAGTGATTATCTTTGAGAATATTTCCTGGAAGAACTTTCTGTCTACGGGGAACCAACCTACACGATTAAATCTGAATGATCACAACACCACCCTAATCATTGGGTCAAATGGTGCTGGTAAATCTACAGTTCTTGATGCATTGACCTTTGTTCTGTACGGTAAAGCATTCCGTAAGATCAACAAAGCTCAGCTCATCAATACCACTAATGAGAAGAATTGTTTTGTTGACATTGAGTTCAGTGTCAATGGGACTGAGTGGAAAGTAGAGAGGGGAATCAAACCGAATATCTTTAAGATCTATAGAGACGGGGAACTCTTGGATCAACAACACTCTGCAATCGACCAACAGAAGTGGTTGGAACAGAATGTTCTGAAGATGAATTACAAGTCATTTACTCAGATTGTCATCCTGGGTAGTAGTTCCTTCGTACCCTTCATGCAACTCCCTCAGGGGTCCCGTAGAGAGGTCGTAGAGGACCTTCTGGACATTAAGATCTTCTCCTCTATGAGTGTCCTTCTTAAGGAGAAGATTCGTAGTCTGAAAGAAGAAGCAAGAACCTTTGAGTTGAAGAGACAATCACTCAAAGATAAGGTTGAAATGCAGAAAGACTTCATTAAACAGTTGGAGTCAAAGAGTCAGGAAGATATTAGTTTTAAAGAACAGAAGATTACCACTCTCCTCACTGAAGAGAACTCCTACATGAATAGGAATAGTGGTCTCAACTCAGAGATTGAGACTCTTAAGTCTAGTCTTCTGAAGTTTGATGGTCACAAGGAGAAACTTAAGGAATATGGAAATATCAAAGGTAAGATTTCTCAAAAGATTTCAACATTAGTTAAGGATCATAAGTTTTTTAACGATAATACGGTATGCCCTACCTGTGACCAGGAGATAGAGGAGTCGTTTCGTGTAAATAGAATTAGGAACTCTCAAAATAAAGCTAAAGAGTTGCAAGAGGGTTATGAACAACTCCTCGGGGCAATTAAAGACGAAGAGTTGAGGGAGTCCCAATTTAATTCTATTTCTGGAGACATCAGTAAGCTACTTAATGGCATCACTTCTAACAATAGTCAGATCCATAGTTGTCAAAAACAAATCAGACAACTTGAATCTGAGATTCAAACACTTACCAATCAGTTACAGAACCGAAATACTGAACATGAAAAGTTAGAAGAGTTTAGAGAAAGTCTTCAGGAAACATACGAAAAACTTGTTGAGGTAAAGGAGAGTATTTCCTACCACGACTTCACTTATAGTCTTCTCAAAGACGGTGGGGTAAAATCTCAAATCATCAAGAAGTATCTCCCCCTTATCAACCAACAGGTTAATAAGTACCTACAAATGATGGACTTCTACATCAACTTCAAGTTAGATGAAGAGTTCTCAGAGACCATCGAAACTCCTATTCACGAAGACTTTACCTACTCATCTTTTTCTGAAGGAGAGAAAATGAGAATAGACCTAGCCCTCTTGTTTACCTGGAGGGAAGTCGCTAGGTTCAAGAACTCTGTCAATACTAATCTTCTCATTATGGATGAAGTCTTTGACAGTTCCTTGGATGGATTTGGTACAGACGAATTCCTAAAAATTATCAGATTTGTTATTAAAGACGCTAACATCTTTGTTATCTCACACAAGGGAGGACTTGAGGACAAATTTGAAAGCGTCATATCCTTTACCAAGGACAAGGGTTTCAGCCGTATGATACAAGGTACTCCAACAGAACAATGAACACTCCAAACTGGCAGCACCACTCAAACAAAGAGCAGAAACGAAAACTCAAACCACAAGCTCTAAGACAGGCAAAAGCTAGGAGACAAGCCCTCAAGAGGAAACTCAAGAGGGTTTCGTTTTGCAAAGAGTTCTTGAAGATACATTAAAAAGTTACTAAATGTCATGAAGTTCTGACATTTTGTCTATATAGTTCAGTGAGATGGAGGTTATGATGCACAACTTGGTATCTCATAATGAGCTAGCATCTTGGAAATGGGACGAAAAATCCACTGTTGACGAGAAATACGATCAGGTGTCCGACTATTTCCAGTGTATCTCGGAATGTGGTATTATCGACCATACAGCAAGGAGGTTCTGCAGACACATCCTTACGACAGAGTGACCTAATCATCTAAAGGAGTTTAACTAACCGAAGTCCCCTCCCCAAAAAGGAGGGGATTGGTCTGCCAACCAGTTGGGGAACTGTCCTCATCTGGTCCACAGGGTCCAGATCCCGTGTATTATAAGTACATCAGGAGGACACCACCCATGGCAATCAATTACGAAATCAAGTCACAACTGGCTAAGCTTCTCGCCACCGAGGACATTGTGGTTGAGAACCGAGACGTGATGACGGCTCAGTTTGACGTTGATTCCCGTGTTCTGACACTTCCCAAGTGGAAACGTGCATCCAACAGTGTCTATGATATGTTGGTTGGTCACGAAGTGGGACACGCACTCTACACTCCTAATGTAGATCCCCCGAAAGATATTCCCCACTCCTTCGTCAATATCGTTGAGGATGCTCGTATCGAGAAAAAGATGAAGCAACGGTATCCTGGTCTCTCCAAGAGTTTCTATAAAGGATACAAAGAACTGTCTGATGATGACTTCTTCTGTATTGGTGACCAGGACTTGAAGAAGATGAACCTGGCTGATCGTATCAATCTATACTACAAGATTGGTAACTTTGTTGATCTTCCTTTCACTGAAGAAGAGATGAATCTTGTTCACAAGGTGAATCAAACTGATACCTTTGAAGATGTTTGTGAACTGGCACGAGACATTTACAAATACTGTAAATCTGAAACTCCTTCTACTGATCAACATCAACAACCTCAAACAAAGACACCTAACGGACAACCTGGTGACTCTGTAGAGAGTCCTGAGGGTTCCTCTGGTAGTGGTGAGGATGATGAGATGACTCATGAGGAAATGATTGAAGAAGCTGAGAAACGTGAGTCTGAGAATCAAGAAGATGTTGATGATCAACTAGAACAAGAGGGTGGTGAACCTGAAGCTACCACTGACAAAGCCTTTGAGGATGGTATCTCTGAACTCAGTGGTATGGATAATGGTATCGACAATGTTTATGTCGAAGTCCCTAAGGTCAATCTTGATAAAATTATCATCACCAACAAGCGAGTTCATGAAGAGATTGATCTGTCTTGGCAACAACAGTCCATACCCTTGAATCACACTTGTGAGTGGACTGGTAAAGTCACCGAACACAAAGCTGATTTCAGTGTGGCTGATGAGGCATATCAGAAGTTCAAAAAGTCAGCTCAACGTGAGGTGAACTATCTCGTCAAGGAGTTTGAGTGTAAGAAGTCAGCTGATGCATATGCTCGAGCTACTGTGTCGAAGACTGGTGTTCTTGACTGTACTAAACTTCACACCTACAAGTACAACGAAGATCTGTTCCGTAAAGTCAGTGTTCTTCCTGACGGACAGAATCATGGTCTTATCTTCATTCTTGACTGGTCTGGTTCGATGGGTCAATGTATTCTTGACACCATCAAACAACTGTTCAATCTGGTGTGGTTCTGCAACAAGTGTAATATCCCCTTTGATGTCTATGCTTTCACCAACTCTTACCTCTGGAACAGTGAGGATGAAGCAGTAGAGAATGAATCGATGGATTGGGAAATCAACAAACTCTTTGTTCATAAGGATTTCAATCTCCTCAACCTTTTGACTGGTAATGTCAAACGTAAGGAACTTGAGAAACAAATGTTGAATGTTTGGAGAATGGTTTATAACATGCGTCACTGGACTGAATATGAGATTCCTTCAGGTTATGGTCTGTCTGGTACTCCTCTGAATGAGACACTTGTTTCTCTTCATCAGATTATTCCTCAGTTCCAGAAGAACCATGACCTTCAGAAAGTTCAATGTGTGATTCTGACTGATGGTGAGGCAAACCACCTCCCATACTGTAAGCCTTGGCACTCTGAGAGGTATGGTGAGAAAGAGGGAACATCCAATCTCGTTCGTGGTCACTCCTATCTTCGTAATCGTAAGACTGGTCACACTTACAAGGTTGGTGATTACTTCTATCAGTTCACTGAACTTCTTCTGTCTGATTTGAAAGAATCTTTTCCCTACACTAACTTTATCGGTATCCGACTTGCTGGAGCCCGTGACATCAACTCGATGGTCCGTCGTTACACTGGTGAAGATTCTTCTAAATCAGTCAAGAAAGACAAGTTCTTCTCACTGAAAACCTCTGGTTATGACTCTTATTTCTTGATGGTTGATCAGTCTCTTTCCAATGAGGTTGAGTTCGATGTTGAGGAGGGAGCGACCAAAGCCAAGATCAAGTCCGCTTTTGCTAAGAATCTTAAATCCAAGGCTCTAAATAAAAAAGTGTTAAGTCAGTTCATGGACCTGGTCTGTTGACCAGTTGACGAACTGTCCCAAGGGGGGTCGTTTGGTCTCCCCAATCCTTTATAATGACTTTGTTGAAACGAACCACTATGGCACTCTCCACTGAATACGTCACCAGCTCTCTCCAGTCCCTCTACGGTAACAACATCACTACATCTGATATTCGTGCATGGTGTGCAATGAATGGTCACAACTATGTGACTATCACTAAGAAACTTGGTGATTTTAAAACTGGTCGTGGTAAGTGGAACCTGACTATTCAGGAGAAACTCGAAGAGACCTATCAGGCACCAGCCGCAGAACCCGCTATTGTTCAAGACTTGATTCCTCAGAAAGATGATACCTTCGTCCAGTTTGGTAACTTCAAAGATATTAAGAAAATTATTCAGTCCCGTCTTTTCTACCCTACGTTTATCACGGGTCTCTCGGGCAATGGTAAAACGTTTGGTGTCGAACAAGCCTGTGCCCAACTCAAAAGGGAGTTGATCCGTGTCAACATTACCATCGAAACTGACGAAGACGATCTTATTGGTGGCTTCCGTCTTGTTAACGGTGAAACTGTTTGGCATAATGGTCCAGTCATCGAAGCTCTGGAACGGGGAGCTGTTCTTCTTCTAGATGAAGTTGACCTGGCTTCCAACAAAATTCTCTGTCTCCAATCCATCCTAGAAGGTAAGGGTGTCTTCCTGAAGAAGATTGGTAAATTTATTCAACCCAAGGATGGATTCAATGTTATTGCAACTGCTAATACTAAGGGTAAAGGCTCGGATGACGGTCGTTTTATTGGAACTAACGTTCTCAATGAGGCATTCCTGGAACGATTCCCCGTCACGTTCGAGCAAGAATATCCGACTCCTGCAACTGAACTGAAGATTCTTCAGGGTGTCGCTAGTGATCTTAATGTGGTTGCTCCTGACTTCTGTAAGCGTCTGACTGACTGGGCTGACATTATCCGTAAGACCTTCTATGATGGTGGTATCGAAGAGGTTATCTCTACCCGTCGTCTGGTCCATGTGATTCGAGCTTACTCTATCTTCGCTGATAAGAAAAAGGCACTTGAGGTCTGTACTAATCGTTTCGATGATGAGACCAAGTCTTCGTTCATGGAACTGTATGACAAAGTCGATGTTGACTTCCAACTTGACCAAGAGGAGGAAGTCTGATATAATTATGGCAAACTCTTGGTCCTTTCTACACGATGAAATGAATATGTCTAATCAAGATTTCTGGATTGAAGATGGTATCAGTTTGACTGGTAATCCTGGTCCTTATGCAGCTGATACCGTTTCCTTTAGTAGCTTGGGAGGCGGTGGTAGTGATTCCATCGACTTTAGTTACATTGGTTCCCGTGTCCCTGGTGGTGTGGGCAATGACCATATCACCTTCATTGGTGGTCAAGACACTCTGAGTAGTGTCAACCTTGACGCTCCATCACAAAGACAGTGGAAGTACAATGAGAACGAGATTCTCAAGGAACTCACTGGTTATATTACAGATACTTACAGTCAACACTATTCTTCCGATCAGATTCAAACTCTAGATCTTATCGAATCTTGTGGTGATGGTGAAGCTTTCTGTCGTAGTAACATCCTCAAGTATGCATCCCGATATGATAAGAAGGGAACCGCACGACGTGACATTTTGAAGATTATGCATTATGCTGTACTTCTGATGTATTTCAACGACAAGAACACAAAGACTGAGACCTACAATCAATGAACATGAAACTGAGTGAAAACACCGTCAACCTTCTGAAGAACTTCTCTTCTATCAACCAATCTATTCTCTTCAAGGAGGGTCAGAAACTTCGTTCTATCTCCGTGATGAAGAACATCCTGGTTGAGGCAAATGTATCTGAGGAGTTCCCTAAGGATTTTGGTATCTATGATCTGAACCAGTTCCTGAACGGACTGAGTCTCCACCAGAGTCCTGAACTGGACTTCAAGAACGATGAGTATGTTGTTATCCGTGAGGGTAAGCGACGTTCTAAGTTCTTCTTCGCAGATCCCTCTGTGATCGTTGCTCCTCCTGAGAAAGAGATCTCTCTTCCCTCTGAGGATGTTGAGTTTGTCCTGACAGCTCAAGACCTTCAACAACTCAAGAAGGCAGCATCTGTCTATCAGGTTCCTGACATCTCTGTCATTGGTGAAGCTGGTGTTATCAAACTGGTGGCTCGTGACAAGAAGAACGACACCTCAAACGACTTTGAGATTATTGTTGGTGAGACTGATCTTGAGTTCGTCTTCAACTTCAAAGAAGAGAACCTGAAGATTGTTCCTGGTAACTATGATGTAGTTGTATCTGAGAAACTTCTTTCTCGTTTCGTCAATCAAAACCAAGATGTCACCTACTATATTGCACTTGAACCTGACTCGACCTTCGGTTGATATTTGTATGAGGATTGTAGGCAGTGGTCTTGTGATCATTGCCTATTTTATTGTCCTCCATGTTGATGTTATGACTGGAGTGGTCACACATTTTATAGCTGATCTCATTTCGATTCCTTACTTTATTAGGACAAAGTCATGGGACGTGGTTATAATGTTGACATTCCTACTAGTGATTTCACTATCTAAATTGTTATGAACATTTTTGTGACTGACCCTGATCCCTGGAAGTCAGCTAAGGTTCTACCTGACAAACATATTGTCAAGATGCCTCTAGAGACCTGTCAGATGTTGGCAATCGTCTGTTCAGATAAGTGGGGTCATGGGTTTGGAACCCTCCCTAAGGCGGATGGGCAACCCTACAAGACCACCACAGGTGCCTTCAGGAACCATCCATGTACCATATGGGCAAACTCCTTTGTGAACAACTGGAGGTGGTTACTTGCTCACGGGTTCGCTTTGTGTAATGAGTATTCACTGAGGTATGGTAAACCACATACTTGTTTCAATACTCTTCAGGCAGCGAACGAGATTCTTCCATGCGCAGACCCACAAGGTCGTAGTGGTAAAGGTCCGACACCTTTTGTCTTTGCAGGACCCGATGAGTTCAAGTATGATGATACTGTAGATATCTACACAAAATACAAGATGTATATCGCATCTAAACCTTGGGTGAAGGATAATTACCTTCGCCTCCCTGATCGTAAACCTGATTGGATTTGATTTATGAGTCGTGATGAATTCGTCTGGGTCGAAAAGTATCGTCCCAAGACTATTGATGAGTGTATTCTTCCTGACAATATCAAGAATACATTCAAAGCTTTCCTAGATAAAGGTGAGGTTCCTAATCTTCTATTATCTGGACCTCCTGGATGTGGTAAAACCACTGTAGCTAAAGCCCTATGTAATGAATTGGGAGTAGATGTTTATGTCATCAATGGATCCGATGAAGGGCGGTTCTTGGACACTGTCCGAAACAATGCGAAGAATTTCGCTTCGACCGTCTCACTTTCGTCAACTGCAAAACACAAAGTCATCATCATTGATGAGGCAGATAACACGACCCCAGATGTACAACTCGCCCTACGGGCATTTACTGAGGAGTTTGTTGGTAACTGCAGATTCATCTTCACCTGCAACTACAAAAACAAAATCGTTTCTCCCCTCCATTCCAGGTGTGCAGTCATCGACTTTGCCCTCAAAGGAAAAGACAGACAAGTTCTCGCAGGACAGTTCTTCCAAAGACTCCAACAAATCTTGGATACAGAGGCTATTAAATATGAGCCAAAGGTTCTTGCGGAACTCATCAACAAGTATTTCCCTGACTGGAGACGGGTCCTCAATGAGTGTCAAAGATATTCGTCTGGAGGACAAATCGACTCAGGTATACTCGCTTCGTTCGCGACAGTAAAGACTGATGACCTCTTCAAAAGGCTCAAGGAGAAAGACTTTCCTAGCGTCCGTAAGTGGGTTGTTAATAATCTTGATAACGATCCCGCTGTTCTTCTTCGTAGCATCTACGATGCCTGCTATAACAATCTTGAAGGTCCTGGTGTTGCTGCAGCTGTCCTTATTATCGCTAAGTACCAGTATCAAAGTTCGTTCGTGGCTGATCAAGAGATAAATATTCTCGCTTGTTTAACTGAAATCATGGTGGAGTGCCAATTCAAATGAATGTAAAAGTAATGCGTACAAACATTGGTGAGGAGGTAATCTTTACCCTCATCAATGAAGATGAAAAGACTGTTGAGGTTGAAAATCCTCTGGTCGCTATGCCAAATGCACAGGGTCAAGTTGGATTTGGTCCCTGGTCTTTCCTCCAAAAGAAAAATACAACCCTCACTGTTGATAAGACTTTTATTGTCTCCATCTATGAGGCAGAGGATGAGATCGTAGAAAATTATGAGAAGATCTTTGATCCTAACAAAATTCAAACACCTAGTAAGAAACTGATTCTATGAAGAAACTGATTCTTTTAATAGTTGGTAGTCTTATTTTTGCTACTCCAGCTATGGCTCATAGGAGGTATCCCAATCATCCCAACTATGGGAAACCTCATCATCATCATCACAAACCAGTTTATATCCCAAAACATAATCATTGTCACTACCACAGGGATGGCCTTTGGCACTGTCACCGTCATACTCACGGTGGTCCAGGTTATGGACACCATGGAGAAAAATATCTTCATGGATATTGGGAGACAGAACCAAAACCATTTATTGAATTTCACTTTTGATGGAACCCGAACTGAAGGATTGGCTGAACTCTATCAACTTCAATAAGGATGACCTTACTGAGGATGATGAACATATCATCAAGTCATATCCCCCCTTTATTATTAACAAATGCCTGTCAGGTCACCTTGACTCTGTACTCTTTGCCAATGAGATGAATCGATATCATTTCCTCGACAAAGATATGCAATATAAATTTTATCTAAATATATTGAGAAAAAGGAAGAGATTCTCTCCTTGGATTCGGAAAGATAAAGATTCCGACCTTGATATTGTCAAATCATACTATGGTTATAGTAATGAAAAAGCACGTCAAGTCATGAAGATTTTATCTACTGAACAAATTAACTACATGAAACAACGACTTGACACTGGTGGTAAAAAATGACACAAACAGCTGAACCTCAGGTTTCTTGGTCTCAAGATAAAATGATTGAGGTCAAGTTAAATGAACCTGATGATTTCTTGAAAGTGAGAGAAACTCTTACGAGAATTGGAGTGGCATCCCGTAAAGAAAAGAAACTTTACCAATCTTGCCATATTCTCCATAAGCAGGGTAAATATTACATCGTACACTTTAAGGAGTTATTTGCTCTAGATGGCAAATACGCTAATCTTACTGTTAATGATGTTCAGCGTAGGAATCGTATTACTCGGTTGCTTTCTGATTGGGGACTCGTATCAGTTGTTAGCGAAGACAGTATCCTTGATATTGCACCACTGAACCAAATCAAAGTTCTTCCCTATCGTGATAAGAACGATTGGGTATTGGAACAAAAGTACAACATTGGTAAGAAGGGTAAGGAAGAAGAATCTAAATAAGTCTGAGTCTTTCGTGCAGACTCTACGAATGTCGGAAACCCGTATGAGGGAGTGTAGTTTTCACTACACCCCTCTTTTTTGTATCTGTTATAATTAGTATGTGGTTGCCGAATGGGACCACAACTAACATACTCGCTTACTAAGGAGAACTATGTCTACACTAGCAAGGTACAATGTTGCCAATATCGACCAACTGGTTGATAGGATCGCAAGGAATAGTATTGGAATGGAAGACTACTTTAATCGTGTCTTCACTCATGAAACAAACAACTACCCACCATACAATCTAGTCGCTGTAACTGAAGATGAGTTCAAACTAGAGATTGCATTGGCTGGGTTCTCAGAGACTGACGTAAAGGTCTTCACAGAACGTGGTAAACTGGTCATTGAAGGAGCTAAGGCTACTGACACACCAGAGGACGCATACGTCCATCGTGGACTCGCACAGAGGTCTTTCACAAGGGCTTGGACCATCGCTGACGACACCGAGGTCAAGTCTGTTGAATTTGTGAATGGTCTCCTCACCGTCACTCTGGGTAGGATTGTCCCAGAGAAACACCAGAAGAAGTTCTGGTATGGTACAGACGAGACCGATAAATAATCCATATCGTCGCCGCTGGGGTTCAATGGCCAAATCCATTGACACCCCTCTTTTTTTATGCTATACTTTAATCGATAGAGAACTACCTATGCCTAAGAAAGTAAAGAAAGACAGTAAGGGTCGTGAGGAAGAGTGGAGTTGGGAAGAGACTCCTGAAACTATTGAAGCACTGAAGAAACTTCACGCAACCAAACGTCTTCATGATGATATTCGTAAAGCAGAAGTTGAGGCTGCACCTGACTATGGAGTTGGTAAATGACAATTAAACTTGCACTATTGAAGTCTGGTGAAGACGTTATCGCCGACATGGAAGAGATGGTCGCAAATGATCAGGTGGTTGGTTACTTTCTTAAATATCCTTGTGTTGCAAAGTTAGTTGGTAATGATGTTCCAACTGATGGTCAAACAAAAGAACCATTCAAACTGAGATTGACACCTTGGATGCCATTGAGTAAGGATACAACTATTCCTGTTGTGGCAGACTGGGTCATTAGTATTATGGAACCAATCGACGATTTGAGAGAAACTTACGAAAATGGAATCAAGGGTTATGAAGAACGTAAAAGTGTTAGTTCTGACGACGAATCAGATTCTGATCAGTCAGATTGAAGAGGTTACATCAGAACTGGGAGAACCAGACTGTAAATTACTTGAACCATTTGTCATTTGTGATGACGGAACTCTGACCCCATGGTTGTTGGAGTATACCAATCAGAATGATTTTATGATCAGTTCTGACAAACTATTGACTATTAGTGACCCTAATAGTAAATTGAAAACAAAGTATGAGGATGTATTGAAGTGAGGTTTTATACCAACGTCCAGATGATTGGTAACAACTTTCTTGTCCGTGGATATGAGAACGGACGGAAAGTGATGTTTCAGGAAAAGTATAACCCTACTCTTTTCGTCAAATCGAGAAAGGAAACCAAGTGGAAAACACTTGAGGGTGAATATGTTGAACCTATTAAACCTGGGTTGGTAAGGGAGTGTAGAGATTTCATCAAAAAGTATGACGGTGTAGAAGGATTCAAGGTCTACGGTAACGAAAGATATCAGTATCAGTATATCTCTGATAAGTATCCTGAGGAAGAAATCAAGTTCGACATCAACAAAGTCGGACTGGTCACGATGGATATTGAGGTTCAGTCTGAAGAAGGATTCCCTAGTCCTGACTCGTGTTCTGAAGAGATGTTGTCCATCTCGATTCAGGATTATGCGACCAAAGCGATTACCACCTGGGGTCGTCATCCTTACACTCCCACACAGAAGAATGTAACTTATCACTATCACAGTGATGAGGTTGCGATGCTTGAAGCTTTCTTGTATTGGTGGGAACAGAATACCCCTGATGTGATCACTGGTTGGAATGTTCGTCTGTACGATATTCCATATCTCTGTGGTCGAATGTCTCGTATCATGGGTGAGAAGAAGATGAAACAACTTTCACCATGGAAGATGGTAGACCATGAGATGATTGGTATTTCTGGTCGTGAATATAATGTATATTCGATCGTTGGTGTTACAACACTTGACTATCTGGAACTCTATAAGAAGTTCACCTATGTGAACCGTGAATCCTATCGACTGGACTTTATCGGTGAAGTTGAACTGGGACAGAAGAAACTGGACCACAGTGAGTTCGACACCTTCAAAGATTTCTACAAAGGAAACTGGAAGAAGTTCATTGATTACAACATCAAGGACGTGGAACTTGTTGACCGATTGGAAGACAAGATGAAATTGATTGAGTTGGTTATCACCATGGCATTTGACGCAAAGGTGAACTTTATTGATCCTATGGCTCAGGTCCGTATGTGGGACACGATTATCTACAACTATCTCAAGAAGAGAAACATTGTCATCCCACCCAAGAACAGGTCTGAGAAGAGTGATAAGTTTGCTGGAGCATACGTTAAGGAACCTAAACCAGGTGTCTATGAGTATGTGGTATCCTTTGACTTGAACTCTCTGTATCCTCACTTGATGATGCAGTATAATATCTCTCCTGAAACACTCATGGGCGAGAAACATCCTAGTGTCACAGTGGATAAGATCCTGGATGAGAAACTCAACTTTGAACTTTACAGTGACTATGCCGTCTGTGCTAACGGGGCTATGTTCCGTAAAGATACCAAGGGTTTCCTACCTGAACTAATGGAGAAGATGTATGCTGACCGAAAGGTCTTCAAAAAGAAGATGTTGAAGTCTAAACAACAACTGGTGGACATCGAAGCTGAAATGAAACGACGAGGTATCAAGTAATGGGATATTTGATTGGTGGAGCTGGTGAAGGTCCAGAACAGGAAATAACAGTATCCTCTGACAATCCGTTTGCAAAACTGTCTGATAGTGATTTAATTAAGTTGAGAGATCAGACAGAGAAGGATGTCGCGAAGTTCAACAATTTCCAGATGGCTCGTAAGATTGCACTCAACTCTGCTTATGGTGCAATCGGTAATCAGTATTTCCGTTACTACAAACTGGCCAATGCGGAAGCGATTACGCTTTCTGGTCAAGTCTCTATCCGTTGGATTGAGAATAAAGTAAACGGTTACCTAAATAGTTTGTTACAGACAGAAGATGTTGACTATGTCATTGCATCTGACACTGATTCAATCTATCTTAATTTCGGACCTCTTGTTGATAAATTTTTTAGCAATAAGCGCCGCGAAAAGACTGAGATTGTGGGGATCATTGACCAGATCTGCCAGGACAAACTGGAACCGTTTATCGAGAAAAGCTACCAGGACCTTGCGACGTATGTAAACGCTTACGACCAAAAGATGCAGATGAAGCGAGAGAACATCGCTGACCGTGGCATCTGGACGGCAAAGAAACGATACATCCTCAATGTTTGGGACAGTGAGGGTGTCAGGTATGAGGACCCGAAACTAAAGATCATGGGTATCGAAGCTGTCAAGTCTTCGACACCAGCACCCTGTAGGGATATGATTAAAGGTGCTCTGAAGTTGATGATGAATGGAACTGAGGAGGATGTCATCAAATACATCGATGAGTCCAGGGCTAAGTTCAATAAGATGACACCTGAAGAAGTTGCTTTCCCTCGTAGTGTTTCTGACGTAAACAAACACAAGAACCACGCAACCATTTATGGTAAGGGGTGTCCAATGCACGTCCGTGGTTGTCTCCTACATAATCACTTGGTGAAGGAGATGAAACTGGAATCCAAGTATTCTTACATCAACAACGGTGATAAGATTAAATTCATCCACCTGTCTAAACCAAATCCCATCAGGGAGAATGTGATTTCGTTTGCCTCCGACTTTCCATACGAGTTTGGACTTGGCAAATACATTGACTATGACCTACAATTCAACAAAGCCTTCCTTGAACCTGTCAAGGTGATCCTTGACGCTATTGGTTGGAATGTTGAGAAAACAGTAAACCTAGAACTTTTCTTCGGATAAATGGACCTACCAATCAACGACAAAGAATTGGCGACTATCGTAAGTGCTCTCCGCCTCGGTGGTGATGCTGCTCTTTATCAAAAAATGAATAAGATTAAAGAGATTCGTGACGCCAACCCTGGTGGTCCATACAAGAAGATCGCTCGTGAACAATTTGGATTTGTACTCTAATGGATTTTTTAAAAGATATTGTAAAAGAGATCGGAGATGACTACACCAAACTCGCAGCAGACATCGACGAGTCAGAATCTTATGTTGACACAGGTTCGTACATTTTTAACGGACTTGTTTCAGGGTCTATATTTGGTGGTGTATCTGGGAATAAGATTACTGCCATTGCTGGCGAGTCTAGTACTGGAAAAACTTTCTTCAGTCTTGCTGTCGTCAAGAACTTCCTTGATTCTAACCCTGATGGTTATTGTCTATATTTTGACACTGAAGCCGCTGTTAACAAATCTCTTCTCGCAAGTCGTGGGGTTGACTTATCCCGTGTGGTTGTTGTCAACGTAGTCACCATTGAGGACTTCCGATCCAAGGCTCTCAAGGCTGTGGACATTTATCTCAAAACCGACGCAGAAGACCGCAAACCCTGTATGTTTGTGTTAGACTCTCTGGGTATGTTGTCCACAGAGAAGGAGATTACAGACGCACTCAACGACAAACAAGTCCGAGACATGACCAAGTCACAACTGGTCAAAGGTGCGTTCCGTATGTTGACCCTGAAACTGGGACAGGCAAACATCCCCATGATAGTTACCAATCACACCTATGATGTCATCGGATCATACGTTCCCACCAAAGAGATGGGCGGAGGCAGTGGTCTCAAGTATGCAGCAAGTACGATCATTTATCTCAGCAAAAAGAAAGAAAAGGATGGAACAGAAATCGTTGGAAATCTTATCAAAGCTAAGACAGCAAAGTCGCGTCTGAGTAAGGAGAACAAGGATGTCACTGTTCGTCTTTACTATGATGAACGCGGTCTTGATCGTTACTATGGTCTCCTGGAACTAGGAGAACTGGGTGGTCTGTGGAAGAATGTGGCAGGTCGTTATGAGATGAACGGTAAGAAGGTCTATGCTAAGGAGATCTTGAAGAACCCTGACAAATACTTTACTGAAGAGGTATTACAGAAACTAGATGAAATCGCACAAGAAGAGTTCTCATATGGTTCGGCAGTATGATGTTCTCCCAGGATCATACTGTAAAGAACTAATCAATATCTTTGAGAACTCTTCTCATCAAGAGTTCATCAATGATGACCACAAACCATGTTTTACTCAAGTCAATCTCAATAGAGAAAAAGTTGAGATGGTCCGTGAGATGATCCCTATTATCAAGGGAGTTCGTCAAATGTATCAAACAGATACAAAGTCACGGTTTCTACCTGAGATCAAAGCTCTTGAGGAGTTTAGGATCAAAAGGTATCTTCCCAATGGTGAAGAGAGATTTGATGAACATGTGGATATCAATGATCATGCTACTGCTCGTCGGGCAGTGGCATTTTTGTTTTATTTGAACGACAATGATGGGGTTACACACTTCACAAGACAGGGCGTGACAATCAAGCCCAAGACTGGTAGAGTGGTTGTATTCCCCCCTACTTGGTCTTACCCACACTCAGGTGCAGCACCAAGTTCAACGAAGTATATTTTGAGTACCTACATTCACTATGGATAAGATTGAGTTCCTGGTTCTGAATAACTTGATCAACAATGAGGAATATCTTCGTAAGACTATCCCCTTTTTGAAGGAGGACTACTTTGAGGACTACAATCAGAAGATTGTGTTCCAAGAGATTGCAAAGTTTGTGGATGAATATAATGATGTCCCCACAAAAGAGGTCCTTACCATTGAGGTTGAGAAGAGAAAGGATATAAATGAAGATGTATATAAACAGATTCATCATCTGATTGACCATCTTGATGGACAACCAGTTGAGTTTGATTGGTTAGTTGATACAACGGAGAAGTGGTGTCGTGATAGAGCAATCTATCTTGCACTTATTGAGTCCATTCAGATTGCTGATGGACAAAATGATAAGAAGCAACCTGACGCTATTCCTTCTATTCTCTCTGACGCTCTTGCTGTCAGTTTTGATAATCATGTAGGACACGATTATCTTCTCGATTATAGTGAACGATATGACCTATACAACACGAAAGAAGAAACCATTCCGTTCGACCTGGAATTCTTCAACAAGATTACAAAGGGTGGCCTTCCAAACAAAACACTCAATATTGCTCTCGCTGGCACTGGTGTTGGTAAGTCTTTGTTCATGTGTCATGTCGCAAGCAGTGTGTTACTCCAAAACAAGAACGTACTATACATCACGCTTGAGATGGCTGAGGAGAGAATTGCGGAAAGAATTGATGCTAATCTTCTGAATGTTCCTATCGGGGATATCGCTGACCTGCCCAAACAGATGTTTGAATCGAAGGTAAGTAACCTGGCACAGAAGACTCAGGGAACACTTATCATCAAAGAGTATCCAACGGCTTCTGCTCATGCTGGACATTTTAGATCACTTCTTCAGGAACTTGCACTTAAGAAGTCATTTAGACCTGATATTATTTTCATTGATTACCTTAATATATGTGCTTCCTCGCGATATCGCGCTGGTAGCAATGTCAATTCATATACGACTGTTAAGGCTATTGCAGAAGAACTTCGAGGATTGGCTGTTGAGGCAAACGTCCCTATCATATCTGCCACGCAGACCACTCGCTCTGGTTATGGTAGCTCTGATGTTGAGCTTACTGACACTAGTGAGTCCTTTGGTCTCCCTGCTACTGCTGATCTTATGTTTGCCCTTATTTCTACTGAGGAACTCGAAGAACTTGGACAGATACTTGTGAAACAGTTGAAGAACCGATACAACGACCTCAACATGTATAAGAGATTTGTAGTTGGAATTGATAGAGCGAAGATGCGTCTCTACGATTGTGAGCAATCAGCACAGGATGATATCCTTGACAATAGTAAGGATGAAGAGTATAGTTATGAGGAAAAACCTAAGAAAACCTTTGAAGGTTTCAAGTTCTGATGTTAGAACTAAACAAGAACCTGGATGTAGAAGTTGAGGACTTCCAAGATTCCAAAATCTACTACATTCATAATTTCTACAAAGATCCAGACTCTATCAAGAAAGGTTTAGACTCTGTTCAACCTGACTACTTCAAAAGACATCAGGTTGGTTCATATAATGGAATCCATTTCCATGATATGAGACATAGTATTAGAGCACTTGGTATTCCTTTTGTTACCCGTGTTCTCAATAATCTGTGTGGTCAAGACCCATATGATACAGAACATTTACTCACAAACTGTCATCGATTTGAGAAGACTGATTTCAATAACTATGAGGACTACTATTGGTGGCCTCATAAAGATACTGGATACGTCGCTCTAATTTATTTCAACAAGGATGATACAGAGTGTGGAACTAATCTCTACGAATTGATTGACGATACAGAGATTGAGGAAAGAAAGGAAACCAAAGAACACTACAATCCTTGGAGACCAAAGGATAGGTACAAGTTGTTAAAAACTATTGAACCGACTTATAATATGTGTGTTCTATTTGATGGACTTATCTGGCATGGGATGAATATCTGTAATGATAGATATTTTGAAGAAACGAGAATCAATCAATTCGTTCAATTTGGACTTGACACTACATCAAAAGGGAACTAAAGTAATGAAGCTAAGAAAAAAAGAACAAGGTATAGTCAAAACTGACCTACCACACTACTATGAGGTAAAGATTCCAAATCATCCCAATGGTGTTTCACAGATGCACTGTGGAATGAAGAAAGATGCTGATAGACTTCTGGAAATGTATCCAGACGCAACTGTGGAAAAGATCTATCTGCCACATCCACCACAGACAGTGGATGTTCCTTATGTTAAAGTAGCTCCTGACTTGGAGTTACCGATGCAACAAATCCTACCTGAGTCCGAACTAGAACCTATTGATTTGAAATGACTGTAAACACTAAAGCATACCTGGAATTTGTAAATGCCGTCACGTCGAAACCCAGTCAAGATCACGAAGCTTTCGTATATCGTATCCAAGAGCTTGAGGGTCAGGGATTTCCTTCCGAGCGACTGCTTACTGCTGCTGTAGGTATGTCAGCAGAGGCAGGCGAGTTCACTGAGGTAGTCAAGAAGATTGTCTTCCAAGGTAAACCTGTCAACGAAGAGAACCTGTTTCACCTGAAACGTGAACTGGGTGACATTATGTGGTATGTTGCTCAAGCCTGTATGGGTCTTGATACCACTATTGATGAGATCATTGAGATGAATGTTGACAAACTGAAGTCTCGTTATCCTGGTGGAGAGTTTGATGTCCACTATTCTGAAAACCGTAAGGAGGGAGACCTGTGATTAAAATTGAAATGGATGTGAGAGCTGCAGCTGCAGTTCGTGAATCACTCTTTCAGGACACGAAAGAGTATACTTATGACCCAAAATGTACTCCACAGAGAGTGATTGAGATCCGTGATGTCATCAATAAGATTGATGAACAAATCGAAGCACAGATCAACGAAGTAAAAGCACAAATTACTGAGGCAATTGAAAATGAAACTGTTAACGCTTGACGATTACAAGAAAGCTGGTGAAAACTTCTGGGAAAAGTATTGGTATGTCGCCAAGGAACTTGGTGAAGGTGCTAAGACCGAAGACATTCTGAAGGTCATGGAAACACTTGGTGGTGTTGCTCTGAAACTGAAACTGGAAGAGAAGATGTCTGGTCCCTTTGGTTTCAACAAAAAGAAAAAAGAGGAAGAGGAAGATGCAGTTTGACCTCTCCATGGAGGACTATACTATCATCTTGAACGCACTTCATTATTATAAGAAAGTGGAGAAGTACCCCAACTTCTCCCATTTTGATGCCAAGAGAATCAATAAACTCAGGGATAAGATGGCTCACCAACTAGTGTGGGAACAACCTGAGGTATAAATAACACTAGGAAAATAGTAATTGTAGAGAAGATGTCTTCATCAATGCGTAACTTTATGGAAGCTTATTCAGCTGTCCATAATACAGAAGCTAGAGAAGAATTACTTTCAAAGAGAGATGAAATCGCAGAGATGGATCTCTCCATGATTAGTGACTCCGAACTGGAAGATATTTGTGAAGAAGTTCTGGGAGAACTTTTTGACGAAGGATATACCGTAGAAGAGTGTGAGGCTATCTTCACTACTGTTATTTCAGAGGCTAAGGTAACTTACGGTCATGACACCGAGAGTTCCAAAGCCAAGAAGACTGACAGACTTGAGAAAGGTCTGAAGTCAGCCATTGGTAAGGTCAAGATGAAAGCCGCCAAGGGTGCAGTCAAGGCATACGGAGCTTACAGAGACGCTAAGGCTTCAGCCAAGATGAAGGCTAGAAGAGCTGGACAGACCACTAAGAACATGACAGCTCAAGCTCAGAGAGCTGGTTCTGAAATGAAGGCTAAGGCCAAGAGTGGTCTGAAGTCCATGATTAAGAAAGGAGCAAAGGCTGTAGCCAAAGGTGCTATCGGAGTTGCCAAGAGAATGAGTGAAGCCAAACTCGACCCCGTAGGGAAAGAGGACGGTGATGTTAATAACGATGGTAAGAAGGATTCAACTGATTCCTATCTGATGAACCGTCGTAAGGCCATCGGTAAGGCGATGGGTAAGAAGATGAAGAAAGAGGAAGTCGAACAGGTTGACGAACTCTACAAGGGTAAGCACGGTCAGACCGAGAAACAGTATCAGGACTCCCGTTCTGATGCTGGTAAGATGGTATCAGGTGACTCCAAGATGAGTGGATCTGCATATACCTCCCGTGCAACCAGCAGCACTGGTCCTAACCCAGCTGGTGGTTCTAAGAAACCCAAGGGTCAAGGACGTATGACCACAGGTGCTAGAGCTGATCTTCAACTTCGTAAGGCAGAACTCAAGAAGAAAATGGGTGAGAGCTTTACAGATGCTGAATTAGATCGTATCATTGAGGTTGTTGACTCCTGGGAAGATTGATGAGTTCTAGACAACGAAAGTATCCTTGGCCACACTTCGTGAACGAGGATACTAAGACCGTCTACACCTACGTCGCAAGTGGGTGGCCTACCGTTATGGGTGTACCGATCAAAGTAAAAGAATATTTCGGACCAGATTATGAGAGTAAGTTGGTATCATTGGATTACCTAGAGGAATTGCAAAAATGAGTGTACTCCCCCCTGAAGCGAAGAAAGCCATGACGGCAGTTCTAGCTGCCATGGGTGGCGATGACTATAATTACTACTCTGATTTTAGTACCACTGTTGCTAGTTCTGGAAGAGCCAGTATCATCGCTACCTTCAGAGTGGTGGTTCCTCAGGTTCAAAGACAGAGAGCTACGGCTAATCTTGAGAAGAGCCTGAATAAACAAAAGTATACTGTTGTTGTTCAAAACAATCAGATTGATGTTCTGATTAATGGTACGAAAAAGAAAATCAGAATCAATGTAAAACCACCAGTGGGTGGTACATACTCAGCAGCTAAGAAGACAGCTATTGCTGAATCTGGTCAAGCAGTTTATGCTCAGTATGTTGTTGATAATCCTGGGATTACTGTTGATAGTGTAATTGATTCAGCAAAACTAAGGAAGGCATACGATAAGTGTGTTACTACAGGTGCCTCCTTTGAAGAGATTGAGTCAATGGACCCTGATTGGAAGAAATCATCAATCATGGGAGCACTCAAACTCAAAACACCATATGGTCAAGGATATAAGTATCTCCGTGGTGGTGACATGGTTGAGAAAGTTAGTAAGGCTTTCTCTAAGGTGAAGAAAGCTCAGGGTTGGTATGGTGATCTGAACAAGTGGTCACCAGCTGATATCTACATCGCCAAGAATGGATTTACTGCTTCACAGTTACAGGATGAACTGGCTGGTATCACAACATGGGAAACCCTGAACGCTAGAATGTTTGAACTCCTGAAGGAAAAGAAGTTCGTTGGAGTTTCACTCAAGAAGATGGAGAGAGGGGCAAACCTATCAGATATAAACTTTCCTACTGACAAATCTACAGTTGATTTTAAGTATGAGAAGATGGAGTCACCCATGACATCAACCAGTGGTTATCTCATCATGAAGAAAGGACCTCAAGAAATCAAAGTCAATTTCAGAACCTTCACTAGTTCTGGTGGTTTCTCTGGTGAGGTTCTTGGTGGTTCGGCTAGACATGGAAAGGTCGGACATGGAGCTATGAGTAATCTTCTGAAAGCTCATGGACTTGAGCAACTCCCAGACAATCCAACTTCTAGAAGAATTGCTGTTCAGGGAGATGAGAAGATGGCTGAGTGGATAGCCAAAACATCTAAGGATCTTGGACTTGTCAATTCAAATCAAGAAGCTGAAGCTGAGATGAAGTGGTTACAAGGAGATACAAACTATAGACAATCAAAGTATCTTACAGTAAAATTGTTTGAGATTATCAATGGCATCAATGATGTCAATAAGAAAAATATGTTGATGGAAGATATGTATAGATACGCTTCCTCTACTGTCACAGGAGTATCTGGACCATACATCAAACTGTCCTGACACTTGACAAACTGGACCACCCGTCTTGACTGGGTGGTCTTTTCATGCTAATATTACACTATAGAGATTGAATCACATGGCTAAGACTACTGAACGTCGTAAGTATCCGACTGTCCTCCGTTACCCTGGTGGTAAGTCACGGATCATTTACTATCTGTTCCGTAAGAACATGCTCCCTGAGAACATCAAGGAATACCGTGAGGGTTTCCTTGGTGGTGGGTCTTGTGCTCTTGCGTTCTCTGTCATGTACCCAGACGTTCCTGTCTGGGTCAATGATTTGTATTACAATCTGTTTGCTTTCTGGACACAACTCCAGAAGAATCCTGACCCCCTCATCAATCGACTCCTTGAACTCAAGGACGAAGCTTGTGATGCTGATGGTGTAGAAGAACTAGAGAAGAAACACCGAGCTCTCTACGCTGATATGAGGGACCTCATCAATACTTCTGATGATGACTTTGATCTTGCCACTGCTTTCTATGTCCTGAATCGTTCTAGTTTCGGTGGTTTCACCGAACAGAACAAGAACGCTTTCATCCGTGACTCTTACAAGAACACCATTTTCTCACAGAGTAAGATCAAGAAACTTGCTAACATCAGTGAGATCATTCAACCCTGGAGGATCACCAATCAGGACTATCGTGACCTGATGGAAGCTCCTGGTGAGGACGTATTTGTGTTTCTTGATCCTCCATATCTCATCAAAGACATGTTGTATGGTAAGGACAAGGAGATGCATACCAGTTTCTGTCATGAAGCTTTCGTCAAAGCGTGTAAGGACACCCCCCACAACTGGATGATTACCTACAACGAACACCCCTGGTTGCGTGAACAGTTCGCTGACTTCCACATGGAGAACTTTGAGTTCCGTTACAGTCTCGCTCACCGTAAGGAGAACAAGAACAAGAAGGAAGAACTCCTGATCATGAACTATCAACTCCCCCGTGATCTTCCTAAGAACAATGTGATTGAAGATTTGTTGTACGCCTGATCACACTAAATACTTTCATGGGAAATTATAACTGATGAAGAGTTTTTTCAACTTTCTCAAGGAAGCGAGAACGTCATCTGTCTCCGATCAGGCTCAGTCAAAGGGTCTGACAGGGGATGGACACGGAAATTGGTATGATAAAGAAGGGAATAGAGTGGCTGTAACCAGTCGCGGAACTCTTAAAATGCTCCCCAGTAAGGAGCCACCACAGGAACAACCATCAGATAAGTCCCAAGAGTCTCAACAGCCTGAGAGTGATGGACAAGAACAGCAAGGAGAGTTTGGAACGTTTGGCGATGGAAAGCCAAGGAGGATGCCAGCGCCTACGAGAGCAGATGGGTCACCTAAAGAGGATCTTGGACCTCTCACCGTCACGTTTGGAAGGTTTAATCCCCCCACAGTAGGTCATCAGAAGCTACTTGACGCCGCTAAAAAGGCAGCAGGTAAGGGTTCTTTGAGGATTTATCCGTCCAGATCACACGATCCGAAGAAGAATCCGTATGATCCTGACGAAAAAATTGATGTCATGAAGCAAATGTATCCCGATCATGCGGGAAATATTGTCAATGACCCCAACTCTAAGACGATTTTTGACGTTCTGAAGCAGGCTCATGAAGATGGATTTTCAAGTGTTAAAATTGTGGTCGGTGGTGACAGGGTTAAAGAGTTCACCAAACTCTCAGGGGACTACAATGGAAAACTCTATGATTTTTCTGACGTGGAGACTGTATCGGCTGGTGACAGAGACCCAGATGCAGAAGGTGTAGAGGGAATGTCCGCTTCTAAGATGAGAAAAGCGGCTATGGAAGACGATTTTGAGACGTATCGTACTGGTATTCCTGACACAATTGACGATAAAACAGCTAAAATGATGATGACCAACCTCAAAAAGAGGATGCAGGTCACCAAAGAGAGTTGGAATTTGTGGGAAATTGCACCCAAATTCGACTGGAAGAACCTTAGAGAGAACTATATTAAGGGTAAAATATTCAATGTTGATCAACTGGTAGAGAACCTCAACACTGGTCTGGTTGGTAAGGTCATCCGTAGAGGAACCAACTATTTGATCTGTGTGACAGAAGAAAATGTGATGTTTAAGTCCTGGATTAGGGACATCCGTGAGTATACTGAGGTCAAAATGACCAGAAAGAAGAGAGTTCCTGGTAAACCAAACACTCTTATCGGTACAGATGGGTACTTTAAGAACCTGGCAGACCTTACACCAGGGTTCGATAAGGGTGATAAGACTAACTTACAACCTGGAGCCAAACCTTACAAAGGTCAGAGTGGAAGGGATTTCATAAATAAGTACAGGAAAAAGTAGTAAATTGGTCTCATGGACATTGAACTCAAGGAGTTGAGTAATATCTACCTCCAAACTCTCAAAGAGGAAGAGGACGGAGCAGCAGGTGAAGGACAGAACCCACAACAAGCTGCAGACGTTGGAGCTCACGCAAAAGCCATCAGATATCAGTCTCGTAGGGACAATATTCCCCTTCCAAAGGCGTTCAATGATTATGTTTCTAAGAATCAACTGAGTGGTTCTGAGAGAACTGCTCTGAGACAGAAACTCGGATTCATGGGTGAAGAGGTAGAATGTAATAACACTAAAGAAGGTGAAGAGTGTCCAGTACATGGGATGGAAGCATGTCCTATGGATGAACAGGAACATAAGATTGGTGGTGGAAACCTGAAGAAACTGGCATCTAAGGCTAATAAGAGAGTTGATGCTGATGTTGATGGTGATGTTGATACCGATGATATGAAGTCTTCCGAGATGGGAGAATTTGTTCCATCACCCGATGGGAAGAAGAAAGTTAAGTCTAAAGTTCGTTTTGAACATGTGTCTTGGAGAACTGAACTCTCAGAATACACTGATGCTTCTCCAAAGGCTAAGACTGATGAGAAGTCCCGTGAGAAAATCACTGAGAAGAAAGTAAAGAACAAGATTGTAATCAATCCTCCACAGGGAATGACTGAAGCCATTGAGGAACTGGGTGGTCAGATCCTGGAAATGGTTGAGATTGAAGAGGGTGATTTCCCTAAGGACGCTCCTTCCATTAAGGATGCTAAACCTGCTAAGAAGACTAATGTAAAATACTACAAGGGTCTTGGTTATGCCCCTACCATTAAGAAAGAGGAGGCTGAGGATCCTAAGGCAGAAGCAATGAGGAAGAAGCAACTGGCTTCTAGAGAACAGATGATGAAGAAACAACATATGCTTGATAAACAGAGAATGCAAGCTCAGAAACAACTGAGAATGCCTTCTGGTCATATGGGTGAAGAGACCGAAGATTCTCTGAGAGACAAGCGTCAGGAACGTGGTGGTGTTGATGGTAACACCAACTATAAGAAATCACCAAAGTTTGCACCTGGTCCTTCAAAGAAAAAGTATGATGGAATGTCTGCCCTTGATTATGTGAAGGCAGACATTCGTAAGAAACATGGCCAAGGTGCCATCATTGATACCAAGAAGAAGTGACATGCCAGCAAAATCAAAAGCCCAACAAAGATTCTTCGGGATGGTTAGAGCGGCTCAGAAGGGGGAAATGGAAGCGCCGTCGCCTGAGGTTTCCAAAGCTGCTTCCTCCATGTCCAAGTCCGACGTGAAGAAGTTTGCTAAAACCAAACACAAAGGATTACCTAACAAGGTAGAAGAAGAATCGAAGAAGTGTAAAGAGGGTAGTTACTACTGTTATACCGACAAGAAGTGTAAGCCAATTCCAAAGGGATTCATGGTAGATCCTGAGGGTATGCTTCGTAAGGAGAATGGACACTCAGTCAGTGAAACTACCAAGTACGATAGGTACGACAAAGAGAAGAAACAGTTTGCTAAGGCAGACAAGAGAATGAAATTTGGTAAGTTCTACGATAAAGCTAAAGAGGCTAAGGGTAGACTTAGACCAGGTGAAGTCAAGCGCTACGATAAGACACTGGGGAAATACGTCTCAAATAAGGACTGATCCATATATAGATTAGTCCGCGAACTAATCATGCTTGCATTTTTACTCCCACTGGCTTCTAAAATCATCACAGATGCCGTCGCCAAGATTCCCGAAAACGAGGAACTGGGTGAGAAACTTATCGAAATTTGTCTCGTAATCCTTGGTAAGGCAGTCAAACTGACCAAAACCGAAATGGATGACCAACTCCTGGAAGTAGTCTCAAAAGCTATCAAAGCTAGAGACGAGGAGTGAGACCTTTTTATAAATATTATTAGCTAATCAATCTTATAAGGTAGAGGACATGGCACTTTGGGGCAATAATGATGCTGTAGGGTCTGGTGGAACAGTATCTCTGGACTATAGTACTGGTGTAGTTACTGGTTCTGGAACTACTTTCGGCGAAACTGGTGCAGCACAAGAAGGTGATGTTATCAGATTTGGTGACACTAATATCTACATTGGTGATGCAGTAATCGTTTCAATCGCATCAACGATTTCTTGTACAATTGGATCCACAATGGGTCTGAGTGGTGTTGCGATTGCGGGAACGAACTTCACTGTATCTCAACTTCCTAAGTCATCTATTCTGGATCAGACCTACTCTGAGACCAGATCAGATGTTGATTCACGAGTTTATGGTGTTGCTGCAGCTGGTGCAGAAGCTACCAGTGGAACATCATACGAGACTGGTGTAGGTTGGGTTGGAGTCACAACTTACAACGATAACGAAGGAAATCTTAGAGTTAAGAAAGAGATCCTGGTTGCCATGTCTGGCATCACCACAGGTAACGCACCTGTATACGGTAACCCACCTGCCTGATAGATGTTATTTACTGAATTGAATGAGGAGAACTTTCTCCTCTTCGCTATTAAAAATTATGAAAATCCACAAGCAGTAACTAAAGAAGACTTTGAAAAGGATTTAAACCATTTCAGATATATCAAAAGGTTACTGAAGAGATATAAGAACAGCGGTGAACTCAAAACTCATCTTTTGATTAATCACTTTATTATCCTCTACAACATCTTTGGGGACGCCGCAACCCCCATGTTCTTTTATAAGATTGAAGATAATCTCTGGTCATCTGTCAAGACTTTCATAGTCTTTTTGAACAGATTACCAGAGTATCCTCGCACTTATATTCATGAGATACCATTAGATGAGAAATGTTTAGAGGAGTTGGAGAAGATCGCAGATGGATGACAAGAAGTTCAACAAAATTCTGAACATTCTCAGGAAAGAACTCCAAGAGGAAGTACCAACTAATAATGTTGGACAAGGTAAGATTGCAGGCACATCAGAAGCTGGTGATGATCCCCCAGTAAGAAAACCAAGAAAGAGATATATCTATCAGAAGGGACTGAGAAAGACCTGGAGCCCTACGGATGGAAGATCAAGTTAGGCTAGCTGTATTAGACCAGAAACTAGAAGACCTCAAGCCAGTCATCCTGAAGATTGATGCTGCGATTGAGAAATTATCTGAGGTAAATACTACAGTTAGCAGAATGCTCGCCGTTCATGAGGAACGAATCACAAAACAGGAAGAAATTGACACAGTACTGTTTGCTAAAATTGACAAACTCCGTGATAAAATGGACAGGGATCATGACATCGTACTGCAAAGAATACGTCAATTAGAGAAGAGGGTGTGGATGACGGTAGGAGCTTTGACTGTCACCACCCTCATCGTCAATAACTCTGGATTGTTCTCCAGACTCTTGACGACACCAGTAGAAACAGGTAGAATTGAGTCGAGCGTCATAGAGGGTTAATGGATTTTATTGATGTCAAATACATCAATTTGATATCTTCTAGACTTCCTAAGTTTAAAAAGGTAAAACCTTACCTTTATAACTTCCGTTGCCCAATCTGTGGCGACTCTCAGAAGCAGAAGAATAAGGCTCGTGGATATCTCTACAGAGTCAAGAACAATACAAACTACAAGTGTCACAACTGTGGTATCAGTATTTCATTCAACAACTTCCTGAAGGACGTTGACCCTGAGACACACAAGGAATATATCTTTGAGAAGTTTAAGGAGGGTCACACTGGTAAGAACTATGTGGCTGACACTCCTGAAGATGTGTTCAAGAACCTAGATACTTCTAAACCTACGTTTAAGAAGAAGGTGAAGATTGATCTGCCAAGTGCATTTGATGTATCAAGGTCTAAGGAATATCTTGAGTCTAGGGCTATCTTTGGAGGTGATTTCTACTACTGTGAAGACTTCAATAAGTTCACTGGGAGTAAGAGTAAATATGAAGACCCGAGGATTGTTATTCCTCTGGTGAGGAACAATGTGTTGATAGGATTACAGGGAAGAGCCCTAGATCGTAACCCTATTAAATACTTAACCATCATGTTCGATGAAGATGCACCAAAAGTCTATGGGCTTGATACAATTAATAAGGAGCTTCCCGTCTATATCGTCGAAGGACCCTTTGACAGCACTTTCCTCCCTAATAGTGTGGCTATGTGTGGTAGCGACGGTGAAATTCGTGATCTTGAGGGAAGCGATGTCGTTTATGTTTATGATAACGAACCCCGCAATAAAGAAATTGTCAGCCGCATTGGACGAGTCATTGAACGGGGAGGAAAGGTCGTCATCTGGCCATCAAACATGAGGGAGAAAGACCTCAACGACATGGTTCTCGCTGGACACAAAGTCCCAGAACTGGTAAAATCCAACGTATATTCTGGATTAGAAGCTAAACTTAAATTCACCACCTGGAAAAAGATATGAGTAACGGTACAAAGGTTAAAAAGAGAGATGGTCGTATTGAATCTCTCGACCTTGATAAGATGCATCTGATGGTCGCAGAAGCCACCAGGGGTCTTGCAGGGGTCTCTGCGAGTCAAGTAGAGATGCAATCGGGTATCCAGTTCTATGATGGTATTTCAACTGATGAGATCCAGGAGATTCTTATCAAGAGTGCTAGTGACCTGATTGACTTGGAACATCCCAACTATCAGTTTGTAGCTGCTCGACTTCTTCTGTTCTCTCTGAGGAAACAGATGTTTGGTCGTAGAAGTGAACACCCTCCTCTTCTCGATCACATCACCGAGAAGTGTTATGCTGGTGTGTATGACAAAGAAATTTTCACCAAGTATTCTCAAGAGGAGATTGAGAAGGTTGGTCATTGGGTTGATCATGATCGAGACTTCCTGTTCACCTATGCTGGTCTGAGACAGGTTGTGGATAAATACCTAGTACAGGACAGGAGTTCGGGAAAAGTATACGAAACTCCTCAGTTCATGTATATGATGATTGCTTTGACGATCTTCCAAGAATACCCAAAGGAGACAAGGCTCTCATATGTCAAGAGATACTACGACGCGATCTCCAAACACCGACTCAACATTCCCACACCTATCATGGCAGGAGTGCGAACTCCACTTCGACAGTTTGCTAGCTGTGTTCTTATTGATGCTGATGACACCCTCGATAGTATCTTTAGCTCTGATATGGCGATTGGCAGGTACGTTGCACAGCGTGCGGGAATCGGCATCAACGCGGGGCGCATCCGTGGCATCAACAGTAAAATCAGAGGCGGAGAAGTTCAGCACACTGGCGTTGTTCCGTTTCTCAAGAAGTTTGAATCAACTGTCAGATGCTGCACTCAAAATGGCATCCGAGGTGGATCAGCTACGGTTCACTTTCCAATCTGGCACCAAGAAATCGAAGACATCATCGTCCTCAAGAACAACAAGGGGACCGAAGACAACAGGGTAAGGAAACTTGACTACTCCATCCAGCTTTCAAAGATTTTCTACGAGCGTTTCATCCAGGATGGAGAAATTAGCTTGTTCTCACCGCATGACGTACCAGGTCTATATGACGCTTTTGGTACTGATAGGTTCGATGACTTATATGTGGCTGCTGAACGAGATGACTCTATTCCAAGAAAGACTCTCGGAGCTCAGAAACTCATTCTGGACCTCCTGAAGGAGAGAGCTGAGACTGGTCGTATCTACATCATGAACATCGACCACTGTAACTCTCACTCCTCGTTCAAGGACAAGGTGAACATGAGTAACCTCTGTCAAGAGATTACACTTCCAACATATCCACTGAATCATATCGATGACCTGAGTGGTGAGATTGCTCTCTGTATTCTGTCAGCAGTCAACGTTGGTAAGATTAAGTCCGATGAAGAATTGGAAGACCTCTGTGACCTCTCTGTGAGGTCCCTGGACGAGTTGATTGACTATCAAGACTATCCCATTAAGGCAGCGGAGATTGCGACCAAGGCTCGTCGTTCTCTGGGTATTGGATTCATCGGTCTGGCTCACTACCTGGCTAAACTAGGATACAAGTATGGTGATCAAGAGGCATGGGATGCTGTTCATGGACTTGCTGAGTCCTTCCAGTATTACCTTCTGAAGTCCTCAAACAACCTAGCTAAAGAGAAAGGTCATTGTGAATACTTTGGTCGTACCAAGTATGCTGATGGGATCCTTCCTATCGACACATACAAGGAAGACGTAGACGAAATCACTTCACAGGAGTTGTCACATGATTGGGAAGCTCTTAGAGTATCTATCTCCGAATACGGGTTACGGCACTCAACACTGTCTGCTCAGATGCCATCAGAGAGCAGTTCCGTTGTGTCAAACGCAACAAATGGAATCGAGCCACCTAGAGACTATCTGTCCGTTAAAAAGAGTAAAAAAGGACCCCTTAAGCAGATTGTTCCGTCTTATCAGACGTTGAAGAATAACTACACACTTTTGTGGGAGATGCCTGACAATAAGGGGTACATAAATGTAGTGTCTGTAATGCAGAAATTCTTCGATCAAGCCATATCTGGCAACTGGTCGTACAATCCCGAACATTATCCAGACAATGAGGTTCCCGTTTCAGAAATGGCAAATGACCTCTTGACTACATATAAGTATGGATGGAAGACTTCTTACTATCAAAATACAAACGACCTCAAATCTGATGAGGTTGAAGACGAAGATCAGAAGTCAAAGTTAGATTCGTTGTTAGCAGAATTAGAACAAACCGAGGAGGGAGAGTGTGAATCCTGTGCAGTTTAAAGTTTCTCCAGTTAAGGATAATATGACTGATGTGAAGGGGATGACCGTTTTTAATACGGAACAGGTCAATACCAAGAAACAACCAATGTTCTTTGGTAAACCCCTTGGAGTTCAAAGGTATGATTCCTACAAGTATCCTATCTTTGACAAACTTACAACTCAACAATTAGGGTATTTTTGGAGACCAGAGGAGGTATCACTACAGAAAGATCGTGGAGACTATCATTCACTTCGTCCAGAACAAAAGCATATCTATACCAGTAACCTCAAGTACCAGATTATGCTTGACTCCATTCAAGGGCGTGGTCCTGGGATGGCTTTTATTCCTTACTGCAGCCTACCTGAACTAGAGGCATGTATGGAGGTCTGGGGATTCATGGAGATGATCCACAGTCGCTCCTACACCTACATCATCAAGAACGTTTATAGTGACCCTTCAGAGGTCTTTGATAAGATTGTGACCGATGATCGTATCCTGGAACGTGCTTCCAGTGTTACAGAGTCGTATGATGATTTCATCAACTGTGCCCAAACATGGGGTGGCAGTCAGATGTGGAAAGATGATTGGAAAGATTCACCTACCGCAAACTGGGATCGCAAAGATGTCAAACGAAAACTGTACAGAGCAGTCGCCAACGTTAACATTCTTGAGGGTATTAGGTTCTACGTTAGTTTTGCTTGTTCTTTCGCCTTTGGTGAACTTAAACTCATGGAAGGATCAGCCAAAATCATCTCTCTGATTGCTAGAGATGAGAATCAACACCTGGCTATCACCCAGAACATCCTGAACAAATGGAGACAGGGTGATGATCCTGAGATGGCTCAGATCATGAAGGAAGAAGAAGAGTGGACCTATGCGATGTTTGACAGAGCTGTCAACGAAGAGAAGAGATGGGCTGACTATCTGTTCAAGGATGGTTCAATGATTGGACTGAATGACAAACTGTTACAACAGTATGTTGAGTGGATTGCAAACCGTAGACTGAAAGGCATCGGACTAAAACCAGTCTATGATATTTCAGCAAAGAACAATCCCCTTCCATGGACCCAACACTGGATCTCATCTAAGGGTCTACAAGTTGCACCACAAGAGACAGAGGTAGAAAGTTATGTCGTCGGCGGAATCAAACAAGATGTCAAGAAAGACACCTTCTCAGGATTCAAACTTTAATCTCATTTGGATGTTGATGGATCAGATTGAACCACTCACACCAGTCACAGCCAAAAAAGTTGATGACTGGTGGTTCGATCAGGAGGTTCTAAATACTACAAAATGAATTGATTATGTGGAAGACGAAGATTACCCAAATCCTTGGAGATATATGGGCTCCGTGTTTAATCGGAGCGATGTTCGGGACTTTTACGGTTTTGTGTATAACATTACCAATCTCCAGAACGAACGACAATACATTGGGAGAAAGTATTTTTGGCAAAAACGAAAGCCTAGATCTAAAGATCCAACTGTCAAGCGGAGAAGAGTTACATCTGAAAGCAACTGGCGCGACTACTATGGATCTTGTCCAGAGCTTAAACAGGATGTTGAAAAATACGGGAAAGAATCCTTTAGAAGAACTATACTGAGCCTACATAAAACTCCAGGAAAGGTAAATTACGAAGAGACCCGTCAGCTTTTCCTGAACAACGTGCTGACCGAGAGCTTGACAGACGGGACACCCCTGTTCTACAATTCAAATGTCCTCGGAAGGTACTACAGAAAAGATTATTTTGAATACGATGATTAAGACATTATTATCCCTCGCTCTTGTACTCCCAATCTCATCAGCATGTGCTCTTGAGGCTACGAGGACAGAGTATGAGATTGAGGAGAAAAACATTACTCCTATTGAAGTAGTGGAGACATCTTGGAAGTGTCCTGATTGTTCCCCAGAAGAGAAGTATGTCCTTGAACAACTCCAAGAACACACCAAGATTACTGATCGTAATGCTCTTGCAACGATCATGGGTAACATTAAACAGGAAAGCAAGTTCATTCCCAACATATGCGAGGGAGGGGCTAGAGTTCCTTACGAGTCTTGCCATAGTGGGGGTTATGGTCTTATTCAGTGGACCTCAATAGGACGTTATAAAGGACTTGGTAACTTCGCTGCTCGATTCTGTGAAGACGGTCCTAGCACTCTGGAATGCCAGACTCGCTACATGATTAACGAACCTATTTTCCAGAAGGTTCTGCCTGAATTTGAGGGCAGAGGAAGAACTGTCCACCAGTACATGGTTCCCGCCTACTATTGGTTAGGATGGGGGATTAAGGGAAACCGAGAGATTTACTCTTATAACTATACAAAACGATTAGTTTACGCATGACCTATCCAGCACCAGCTTATCTTGAAGACGACGAGTGGTTTGGACCAGCTCCAATTAGGACTAAAAAACAAAAAGACTATATGGAAATGGAAACTCAGATGAAGATCCAAGAGGCGGAAGAACGTCAGAATTGGACTAATGAGGTAGAAGATATTCATGAAGCGATGTATATTATTTCTACGAAGGTAGCCACAACTCTCAAGATGGACCCACTACCACCTCTTGGTGGTGGTTCCGAGACATTCCAAGAGGGTTGGCAATCGGGGTCAGGTCTGTTATATTAAAAGGGTGGTCGAGAGGTCACTGCGGTAGTCCCCTTACTGGTTCAGGACTAGCGGCGATAGGAACCAGTACTTGGGTCAGTAGCTCAGTTGGATAGAGCAACTGCCTTCTAAGCAGTCGGTCGCAGGTTCGAGTCCTGCCTGACCCGTAAACGGACTGGAATACATCCGTGCTCACGTCTCCGAGAGAACAAAGAATCGGAAATCCAACCCGCGTGGGAGATAGGTGGGACCCCTATTGATGCCCCCGTTACTGACTGATCACCAGTAACGGTGTTGCCTCCGTAGCTCAGTGGTAGAGCAGGGCTTTTGTAAAGCTCAGGTCGCAGGTTCAAATCCTGTCAGAGGCTTCGGGGTTTCCCCGAACAATCCCCTTCCGTGTGAAGAGGTCGGGAGTCTAACTCCCACCACTTGCGGGTGTAGTTCAGTGGTAGAACGTCAGCCTTCCAAGCTGAATGTCAGGGGTTCAAGTCCCCTTACCCGCTTGGGTCGAAAGACCCTATATACTATTCATCTGTTCAGTTTTCAAGGTTCAATGAAAATCTTTTTAGACACTGCTGATACTGATACTATCCGCAGGTACTACAATACTGGATTGATTGATGGTGTTACCACCAATCCCACTCTGATCATGAAGAGTGGTAAATGTCCTACTGATGTGTATCAGGAAATCAAAGATATTGGTATCAAAGATATCAGTATGGAAGTGGTTGGTGACTACAATGAGATGGTGAAAGAAGGTCAGAGGTTATACAATCGTTTTGGTAGTGTAGCCACCATCAAAGTACCTTGTACTGAAGATGGTCTCATGGCCTGTTCTTACCTGGCTAAAGAGGGTATCAAAGTGAATGTCACTCTGATCTTCTCGGCAGCTCAGGCGATCTTGGCAGCTAAGTCTGGAGCTACCTATGTCTCACCATTTGTAGGACGACTTGATGACCAATCTGTTGCTGGTCTTGAAGTAGTCAGGTCTATCTCTGAGTTATATCGTGTTCACGGTATCAAGACTCAGGTCCTGTCAGCTTCAATTCGTAGTGTACAGAGAGTCGTTAGATCCTACTATAACGGAGCCCAAGTGGTCACGATGCCACCTGATATCTTCCAGAAAATGTATAGCCATGTTTTGACGGACAAAGGTCTTGAGATCTTTGACAAAGATTGGGCAGAAGTTACTCACAAAGTCGTATCTCCTCATCCAGACGAGGAGTAATATTCCTCAGTAGCTCAGCGGCAGAGCCATCGACTGTTAATCGATTGGTCGTAGGTTCAAATCCTACCTGGGGAGCCAGCAAGAATAGCTCAGCGGTAGAGCATCTCGTTTACACCGAGGCGGTCGGGGGTTCGATCCCCTCTTCTTGCATTCCCCAAGGAGGTCTATGAACAATGTTAATCGTTCGATGCAAGATGTGCAACAAAGAGTTGACAGGAGGGACACATACTCAGTCTTGTGGGTGTCCTAACATGATGGTTGTAACTCAGGATAAGGTTACAGCCGTTGACTTGAATCAAGTAGTCATGGTAAAATCAACAAAGGAAACCAAGAAAAAAGGTGTCCTTAGTTCTTCTGATCTATCCTTCCAGGAAGAGAGGAGAAAACGCAAAGTCCGTAAATTGGACTTTGATGTCCGATAGGGTGGATGTCCGAGTGGTTAAAGGAGGCGGACTGTAAATCCGCTGGCTCTGCCTACGTTGGTTCAAATCCAACTCTACCCATTGGAGAGGTGGTCGAGTGGTTTATGGCACTGGTCTTGAAAACCAGCGATGTGAAAGCATCCGTGGGTTCAAATCCCACCCTCTCCGTATTCGGGGCTTAGTTCAGTTTGGTAGAACGCTCGCTTTGGGAGCGAGAGGTCACAGGTTCAAATCCTGTAGCCCCGACTTATATACATACTCTAACTATGAAATTTTACTCTGTGGAATACTGGCAAGAGAACTGGGAAACACTGATGGAAAGAGTGGAGAACGGAGAGACAATAGGTGTAGAGAATGAGAATGGGGAAAGGGCAGTAATGGTTCCAGCGGATGATGAACTCATACGCTTATACACAGAACACGAAGAAGGTAGCTGAACCTTGGGGGTTTAGCAATCTGGTGAATGCAGCAAACTCATAATTTGCCTAAGGTGAGTTCGATCCTCACAACCCCTATTGGGTCAGTTTCGCGATTGACCCCTTGACCTATCTGGTCAAACACTCTATACTTACAGAGTAATCAATACAGAAGATGACTATCACTTCCAAGTTCAAGAAAGACATCACTACTCTTCGGTCCGCAGTCGAAGGTGAGTTTTTTCTCGATGTAAAGAATCCGAAACTTTACAAGAAAGTCCGCAAGTTTTATGAGAACGACGGTGTGGAGTTCTCAGGTGACCCTCTCGATGACTATGATATCTTGATTGATTGTATCGCTGAGGACCTTGAATCTGTGGAGGTTGCGTGAAGGTTCTACTAGAACGTTTTCCATATCGTTATGTTGAATGTGGAACCCTAGACAATGGGTTCCCTGACTATCGTATTCAAAAAGCACATAGTTACACTAAACGATATAGTGACATGTATCTTCTTGACAATCAAATGCAGTTACTGACTGCGATTGATGACTTTGAATACACAAAATGGTTAGATCCCGAACGTGTCCCTTGTTATATTAAAGACAGTGTGAAAAGATGAAAGTCGTTATTGTCGGTGGTGGTACAGCTGGTTGGATAGCATCTTATTATCTTTCTAACATTCAGAATGGTAATGAGATTATCAACATCTCATCAGAAGAAATCCCAATCATTGGGGTTGGTGAGGGGACAACTGGTAGGTTTGTACATGAATTCTCTAAGGTTCAGTACGGACTTAACATCACCGAACTGATGTATAAGATCAATGCTCTACCCAAACTTGGTATCAAGTTTCGGAACTGGAGTACCGTCAATAAAGAGTTCTACTCACCTATTGATGGAACTTATACACACGACTTTTACATTGATTACTCCACATATGTTAGTCCTACCAGTCAGTTTTCAACACTGATGGATAATCACAAGACAAATTATGTCTTGAATGATGATCAACTAGACTATAATATTGACGGTCATGCATTTCATATTGATGCATATAAGACCTCTGAATACTTCCGAGAACTCTCAATCCAGAACGGTGTCAAACACATAGAGGGGATTGTAAGAGATTTTCACTGGCCTGATACACTTCATTCTGTCACACTAGAAGATGGGACAGAAGTTACTGGAGATGTATTTGTAGATTGTTCTGGGTTCTCTAGAGTTCTTTCGGATAGTTCTGGTTGGGAAGACTATTCAAAATATCTACCCGTCAATCGTGCTGTCACATTCAGAACCTCTGATGAGAAGAAGAATGAGTACACAGTTGCAGAAGCTTTAGATAATGGGTGGACATGGGAGATACCAACCCGTGAAAAGGTTGGTAGAGGATATGTTTACTGTGATGAATTTGCAACTGATGTTGAACAGGAGATAGAGGAAAGATATGGTCAGGTTGAATGGGGTAAAGAAATCTCATTCAGATCTGGTAGACTTGAGAAGTTCGTCAATAAGAACTGTGTTTCTATCGGTTTGTCATCAGCATTCCTAGAACCACTTCAGGCAACAAGTATTCATTGTACATTGGTTCAGTTAGAACTATTTGTACAAGAGTTTATGTCTGACATTAGACTTCTAGAGGATGATTTCCTAGCTCAGAAGTACAATGACATGGTAGCCAAGGTGTATGATGACATGAGAGACTTCGTGGCTCTACATTATACTGGTGGAAAGTCCGACACAGAGTTCTGGCTACACTGTAGAGATATGGAAAAACCTGATAGGGTGAGAGCCATTCTTTATCTGGCACAGTCCAGACTGACACGATCATTTGATTTTGATAATGTTGTTGGTACAGTGAGACAGGAGTCATGGAATCCAATTCTTGCTGGTCTTGGACACTTCCCTCAATCAGTTATCAACTCAGTAATGAGTAGTGACGGTGCATCTCAGACATTCTGGAGAGATCAGATTGAGAAGTTCAAACAAGAGACGGGAGATATGGTTCAAGATAACCTGAGTGCCGACGAACTTAATGAGTTACTTATAAGTCTCGGGTAGACTCAAAACTCGCCCTGGTCGGGATGGTCAATGACCCTCGTTGGTTTCCAATTTCCAAATAAAGAATTGGTGGCGTGCATGTAAGACCTCTTCAAGGACGGGTAACCCCCGTCCTTTTTTCATAAATAGGGTCGTAGAATAACTGTTGAAAAAATGGCATACAAAGGAACTGCAGGTAAGTCTGCTAGTGGTGCTTCCATGTCGAAGTATGATGTTGAAGTAGAAGGAAGACTTCAGGCTCTTGAAACAGCTATCGCTGAGCTGAAGAAAGAACTTGCTTCTCACAAACATCCTGCTCCTGCCGCTAAGTCTGGTGGAGATGGTGGAAGAATTGACGCATTGATTAAAACATTGAATAAGTGTGATGCCATCACTCAGTACTATCCCAAAGGTGCAGACGGTAAGAGAAGAATTGACATCTGATCTCTAGGGATTTAAAATAGTTACAAACAAATTATAACAATGAGTGAGTATAAGAAAACCGCACTAGTCCTTGGTGCGGGTGGCTTTATTGGTAGTCACATGGTCAAACGACTCCGTGCTGAAGGGTATTGGGTTCGTGGAGTCGATCTTAAGTACCCTGAGTATGGTGACTCAGAGGCAAATGAGTTTGTCCAGGGAGATCTTCGTGATGCGGCTTTTGTCAGTCGTGTTATTGAGTATAAGGGTGAACATGGTAACTTCTACAATCATGTCCCCTATCGCACAATCCGTCCGTTCGACGAGATTTATCAGTTTGCCGCTGACATGGGTGGTGCTGGTTTCGTTTTCACTGGAGAAAACGATGCAGACATCATGCACAACTCTGTGTCTATCAATCTGAATGTACTTGAATCAGTTCGTAGACTCAATGAGACCTTTGATGGTGTGACTAGGGAGTGGACGGAATGTAATCGTCCTGGTCTGGATCAACCCACTAAGATCTTTTACTCTGGATCTGCTTGCATGTATCCAGAACATAACCAACTTGACCCTGATAATCCTGATTGCCGTGAAGAATCAGCATACCCAGCAAACCCCGACTCTGAATATGGGTGGGAGAAACTTTTCTCTGAACGTCTCTACTTTGCTTACAATCGTAATTATGGCATCCCTGTTCGGGTGGCTCGCTACCACAACATCTTCGGACCTGAGGGAACCTGGGAAGGTGGAAGAGAGAAAGCGCCAGCTGCAATCTGCCGTAAAGTCGCCTATCTTCCTGAGGAAGGTGGAGCAATCGAGGTGTGGGGAGATGGCCTACAGACTCGTTCCTTCCTGTTCATTGATGAATGCATTGAAGCGACTAGAAGGTTGATGGACTCTGAGTTCATGGGTCCTGTGAACATTGGTTCTGAAGAAATGGTTACTATCAATCAATTGGTAGAGACTGCAGAACGTGTAGCTGGTAAGACGGTTCAGAAAATCCACATTGATGGACCACTGGGTGTCCGTGGTCGCAATTCAAACAATGATCTAATTCGTGAACACCTTGGATGGGACTACTCTCAGACACTGGAAGAGGGTATCCGTAAGACATACGAATGGATTTGTAGTCAAATTGAAAAGAAATGAAGATTGCTATTCTTGGCTCCAGTGGACAGATTGGAGCCTATCTGACCGAGTACCTTCGTGGTAAAGGTCATGAAGTGTTCGAGTATGACATTGCTAATACCGAGGATCAGGACCTTACAAAGATCCCTAACTTAGGATTAGAACATATCATCAAGGCTTCGGACTTCGTGTTCTTCCTTGCATTTGATGTAGGTGGTTCACGATACCTGAAGAAGTATCAACACACATTTAAATTCCTTGATAACAATACAAGGATGATGGCAAGTGTGTTTGGTCTTCTTGAGAAACACAACAAACGATTTGTGTTTGCATCATCTCAGATGAGTAACATGAGTTACTCTCCCTATGGTGTGGCAAAGAGAGTTGGAGAACTATATACCAAGTCACTGAATGGTTTGGTTGTTAAGTTCTGGAATGTCTATGGTATTGAGAAAGACATGGACAAAGCTCATGTCATCACTGACTTCATCCGTAAAGGATTTGAAGAGACAGAGTTTGAGATGATGACTGATGGTACAGAAGAACGACAGTTCCTTTACGCTGAGGATTGTTGTGAAGGTCTGGAAGCTATCATGGAGAACTACACAGACTTTAAACCAGAAGACCCTCTTCACATCACATCATTCCACTCTAATACTATTAGAGAGATTGCTAATATCATCCAGGGTTGTTTTGGATTGATTGGTAGGCATGATGTTAAAATCAATTCTGGACTTGCTAAAGACAGTGTTCAGATGGATAAAAGGAATACAGCAGATACTTACATCCTTGACTGGTGGGTTCCTACAACCACAATCGATGTAGGTATTAGAAAAGTATTTGAAGAAATGAGGAAACATTATGAATGATCAACAAATTATCGACACAGCAACTTCTTCTGATCTAGGTCAGAATGCAAATCGTCTTCGTGATTTGATTCAAACCAAGAAGAAGTCAGTCTTTGTAGATATTGGTGTCCGTGCAGGTATGTCTTCTGGCATCATGGGCATCAAATCCAAGGAGAATGGTAACAAAGTCTATGGTGTGGATGTCACTTGGGACAATCTCAATCATGGTTTGATTGAGAACGCTGACTACTCACAACTGACTGGTGATAGTTCTACCATCGGTAAATATGCTGACCTTGATGACCTGAAGAGCATTTCTGTCCTCTTCATTGACTCACTTCATGTCAAACAACAGGTACTTTGTGAGTTGTTTTACTGGGCTTCCCGTGTGAAAAAGGGTGGTTCTATCGTATTTCATGACTCACACTGGGCTCAAGGACAATATGCAGTCATCAATGGTAAGTCATGGCCACGGGTTGATGAAGCTATCTGTGAATTCTTTGGTCTCGATGCTATCGGAGACTATGAGGATGACAATATCAAGGTGACATGTTATCCTGAGAGTTATGGTATGACCTTTGTTAAGTTGAAGAAGAAGATTGAACCACCAACCTTGGATTGGGACACCGTGTTCAAGGAAAGGAATGAACTCATCGCCCAATACTGGAACGAAGGGAATGTCGGAGATAGAACTATTGAATTGGAGATGAGTTATGAAGCTGATTGACGTATTTAATCTCTCTCACGAACCAATTGAACTCCTTGAGATGAGATTGAAGATCGTGTATCCTTATGTTGATCTCATCTGTATCAATGAAAACGCTGTTACCTACACAGGTATCGAACGTGAGATGCAGTTTGAGAAGTATAAGGAACGTCTTGCACCTTTCATGGACAAGATTATTCACCGTGTCATTGATATTCGTGAGAGAAATATTGGTGACTGGAAGAACTTCAAACAAGAGTATCACACTAACAGGTGGAAGGTTCATCCCGCACGTCCAGCGACTGTTAACCTTCCAGAGAGGTGGCAACGGTCAATGTATGGACGTGATTGTCTGATTGAGACACCCCTGGAGGTAGCATCTGACGAGGATATTATCATTCAAAGTGACCTGGATGAGATTCCTAACCCTGAATTCCTCAAACAAGCTAAGGAAATCATTCAAGATGGGTTCATGTATACCTGTATTCAGAAGTTTTACATGTGTCATGTTAACCGCATTCAGACCGATAAGGGCAAGGATGTGGATGATTGGAGAGGTTCACAGTTCTGTACCTTCAAATACCTGAAGGAACACGGTGGTTTCAATGACTGTCGTAACCTTCCACATGAGGATGAATTTGTCGTTGACAACGGTGGTTGGCACTTCAGTTTCCTTGGTGGGGAGGACAAAATCAAACAGAAACTCAGTGGATATGGTCACCAGGAACACAATAATGATGCCGTGAGGAACAATATTGGTTCTAATATCACTGGTAACCAGGATATTCTTGGTAGAACATGGATGGGAACACGGATTGTTCCTCTAGATGACGACCTCCCCGAAGAGATTGTCAGAAATCAGGACAAGTATAAGGAGTTTATTGCATGATTACGTCTGAAATTTACTATGGTTCTGGTATTGGAAACCAGATTTGGCACTACATTGTCACCCGACTTATTGCTGAGAAGAATGGTTATTCCTATGGGATCATGGGAAAGGACAGATGGAAAGGTCAAGCATTCATGCCGATTGACTTCGGTGAAGAGGTAATTGGTGGGTCTGGTCCTGAGGGAGGACCTCCTGAGACCCTCCCAGAAGGGATTACAAACTACTATAAAGAGCACTTTCGTCGTCACCCTGTGACTAATGGAAACGTGGGTCTTCCTGACCCTAATCTTTTGAATGTTCCTGACGGTACAAAGATCGAAGGAACGATGCAACGGATGTCCTATATTGAGGAACACCGTGAACGTATCTGTGATTGGTTATCTTATGATGAAAGTCTGAAGTTTCCTCAGTTCACTCACAGTGAAGCCTGTGTCATTCAGTTCCGTGGTGGTGACTACCTGACTGGTAACTCTGCACTCCCACCTCGTTACTATGAGATGGCAATGGATAACATGAGGAGTCTGACTAACAACGGAAACCTCAAGTTCTATGTGGTTACAGACGATCCAATCAATGCCAAGAAGTATATTCCTGAAGGTGAAGTGGTTGGTTCAGCTATTTCTGAGGAGAAAGATCCATATCAGGGTAGTATTGGTTGGTATAAGTACCCTGGTGGTCCTATCGGTATCGACTATTCTATCCTCAATCAGGCAGAGAATGTCATCGTGAGTTCCTCTACCTTTGGTTTCTTCCCCACTTGGACTAACAGGAACGCAGAGAATGTAATCGCACCTAAGTATTGGTTCGACTGGAACACTTCTAACGGATGGTGGAGACCATCTGAAGCTATCGTAGATGACTGGCTCTGGATGGACAGAGATGGTGACTTAGACAACGGACCAGACTGTAGAGAACAGTTTGAAGAGTACAAAATGAACAATCCACTATACGAATTATGACTAAACTAATCAGTAAAGACTTCGGTTGGGGTATCAAGAAAGAGAACGCAACCGCATATGCCACAGCATGTCTGGAGTTGTCTGATGATATCACCGACTTCAGAAAAGATAGTGGATATCGTAAGATTCTTGAGGGTGGTGGTCTCGATGTATTCAACTATTTCTTGAATGCCATCAGACAACATGACCTGTCTGAACTCTTCTTTGGTAACCTGGAATACTTTAGGGAGAATGATAAGTATGGTAATCCAGACCTCTACAATGACAGTGAGATTGGTCAGTTCTCACCCACTACACTCAAGTATGCACTGAATATTCTCAACATTCTTGAGGCTTTCGACAAAGGAAAGATTAATAAGATTGTTGAAATTGGTGGTGGATACGGTGGTATCGCTGTTATCCTTCAGAAGTTCATTGACTTTGACGAATATGTCCTGGTTGATCTTCCTGAGTGTAATCTCCTCACAGACAAGTACATTTCCATGTTCCCATCTCTCAAGGGAAAGGTGAAGACAGTTAATTGTCACGAACTGGATTATGATTTCGATAACACTGACCTGGTGATCGCTATCAATTCCCTGTCAGAATGTAACAGAGATGTACAATTGGGTTATTTCCGTGACATTATCAGCAAGTCGCGGTATAGTTACATTGTCAGGAACATTGACAAACAGTCCTGTCTGGATGACCATCAACAGGGTCTGGATCTTCTTCCAGATAACTTCCTGTATGATGACACCAACAGAGTAGAAGAGACCTACAGTTCCAATCGAATTGTGTATATCAAGAGAGAAGATGATTGACTTACCTGACGTAACACTCATTTGTGTTTCCAGTGTAAACTTTGAACAAACCCTGTATGCTTTCCGTAAAAGTATGCAGGGTATTAATTTCGGTGCTGTCAAACTTGTATCAGACCAGGACCGTCCTGAGTTTGAACAGTATGGTATCACTGTAGAGAAGTGTCCGAAGATTACATCAATTGATGAATACAGTCATTACATGATTTATGACCTTCATAAACATGTAGATACCACACATTGTATTACTATTCAAGGTGATGGGTTCATCATCAATCCTGACAAGTGGGATCCTTTCTGGTTGGAATTTGATTACATTGGGGCTCCTTGGGAACACTCTGATGGAGCATACATTGACCCATGGGGAGGACACCAACGTGTTGGTAACGGTGGATTTACTCTCCGTTCTAAGAAACTCTTAGAGGTTCCACAACATGCATACGTTCACTTCGATGTGAACTGGGGTGACTTCTACAAACACATGGACGCCAACAACACGGCAGAGGACGGATGTATCTGTGTCCACAACAGACATATATACGAGGTGTTAGGTTGTAAGTTTGCCCCTGTCACAGTAGCTGCCAGGTTCGCACACGAAAAACCAGTTCCAGAAACACGGGGTATCACACCCTTTGGATTCCATTATCATCTTCCTGCGGGAACAGTTTTATGAAGATTTTCATTTGGGGACACTATCCCCTGCATACATCGACACACGGATATATTCACGACGTATATTACAAAGCATTCAAACGTCTAGGGCATGATGTGATGTGGGTCTCTAATGAACCACACAATCTTGACTACTCGAACGCTGTCTTCTTTGTGGAGGACTCACAGAAGTCTCACATGCCACTCAGAAAGGACTGTAAGTATATCACTCATCACGTTGATACGAAGTATTTTACTGACCGTGGTGTTCCTTATGAGAACGTATTGAAACTTGGTAACTGTATTCGTAATACAGTTCATTTTGAGAAGATTGAAGACCTCTGTCACTGGGATGAATCGACCAGGACTCTCTATCAGACCTGGGGTACGGACCTCATGCCTGAAGAGATTGATGTTGATAACTATGTGAAGTTTGACCCATCGAAGAGGAACATTCATTATGTCGGTATGATGTATGAACAGGGTCCATATTGGATTCAATACTTTGCATATTGTGCCGAAGAAGACAACAAAGAAGTCAAGCTATATACTCAGTCAATTAGTCATGAAGAGAATCGTAGGTTGATTCGTGACTCGTTTATCTGTCCAGATTTCAGGAGTGATTGGCACCTTCAGTGTGGTTATATCCCCTGTCGTATCCAGAAGAACATCAGTTATGGTAGGGTTCAAGGGACGAACTCACCATTCATCAAAGAGGCATTTGGTGATTATGTTGTCTATGGTGGTACTCCAGAAACTCTCTACACGAACTTGATTCAAGCGGAAAAGAGTGGTAGTATTAATATGAAAGAGGCAATGCAATTCATCAAAGATAAGCATACCTACATCAATCGTGTCAATAACATTTTGAAATTCTTATGATTGGATTTAATCACCTAGGTGTAATTGGACGTTTGGGTAATCAGATGTTCCAGTATGCAACTCTTAGAGGTATTGCGGACGAACATGGATATGAGTTCATCATTCCTGAGAGTGACTTCCAGGATGAATGGAATGATCATCAGTTGTTTGATGCATTCAAACTTCCTCATCTTAAGAATAGGGGAAAAGTAGTTGACCAGTATCTTCAAGAACGTCAGTTCAACTATGATGAAAAACTATTCTATCAGTGTCCCGATGACGTAAGTCTTCATGGATACTTTCAGACAGAGAGATACTTCTCAAACATCGCTGACTCTATCAAGGAAGACTTTACATTCCATGATGAGGTTGTAGAGAATTGTAAGGAAGTCATGGATGCCATGGATAATCCCATCTCCCTTCATGTCCGTCGTACAGACTATGTGGAGAAGTCTCAGGATCATCCACCCTGTAGTCTTGATTACTACAAAGAGGCACTCACTCACTTTGATGATGACCGTCAAGTGATCATCTTCACTGATGATATTCCCTGGTGTAAGAGTCAAGAGATTTTCTCTGGTGATAGATTCCTCATCTCTGAGACTGAGGACAATGTCTATGACCTGTGTCTGATGTCTATGTGTAAGAGCCATATCATCGCTAACTCTTCATTCTCTTGGTGGGGTGCATGGTTGGCAGATAGTGAGAAGGTCATTGCTCCTAAGAGATGGTTCGGAACTACTGGATACACAGCCAAGAACAATACTGAAGACATCGTCCCTGACCGTTGGATTAAAATATGAGTCCCACTATCTCAATTGCAATCCCCACATATGAGATGAAAGGTGCTGGTCCCCAGTACCTTTTTCATCTGCTTGAGAACATTAGGAATCAGAAGTTTAAAGACTTTGAAGTTTGTATCTCAGATCACTCTGAGAATGATGAAATCCTTGATGTGTGTGGTGAGTTTGCAAATTATTTCACTGTAAAGTATTTCAAGAACGAAGAGAAGAAAGGTAATGGTCCTGCCAATACAAACTCTGTATTGGAAATGTGTGAGGGTAGGATCACTAAACTCATTTTCCAGGATGATTTGATCATTGACCCATGGGCACTTACTAAAATTAATTATGCCTATGAGACAACTAAATGTAACTGGTGTTTTAATGGTTTTGCACACACTAAGGATGGTGTTTCGCACTACAGAATGATGGTTCCACGGTGGACTGACATGATGTTGGAGGGTAGGAACCTATTAGGTAGTCCATCCTGTGTGTCATTTCTGACTGATAAGTTCGTAGGTTTTGATGAAGAGTTAGTCCTCTTGATGGATACTGACTTTTATCATAGAATGCGTTATAATCATGGAATGCCACATATCATTGAAGATATTTTGACATCAAATCGGGAACACGACAATCGTGTGAGTTCATCTGGTGTTCAGTATGACTCTAGGATTGAACATCCCGAAGGTCCATGGTTAGTAAATCAGAAAGAATTACAATATGTCTTAGAGAAGAACAAAGACACACGGGAGTATCCAGATGAAACATGATTTAACTAAAGCAACTTTTATTATTCCGATCAAGATTGAGTCAGATGATAGACTGAGGAATGTGATTACCTCTATCTGTTTCCTGTTGGACAACTTTGACACCACTGTGATGGTGAAAGAAGTTGATGATCAGTCAAGATTTGTGATGGAAGCCCTACCACAGATCATTGAGTTCTGTGATAATATCGATGGACTTCTACACTCATTTGAACACAGTACAGCTCCCACATTTCATCGTCAGAGAGTTCTCAATGACATGATTATGGAGGCTAAGACTGAGATTGTGGTCAATTATGACTGTGATATCCTCCTCCCCGTAGAGTCTTATCTGAGTTCATATAACAGTATCCTTGACAATGAAGCTGATGTGGTCTATCCATATGGTGATGGAGAGTATCAGTATCGTGTTCATGCCGATGATGAACTTGTATCTGAGTTCTTGAGTAATGACTTTAACTTCTCTATCTTGGAGAAGAAGTCTTCTAAGTATGATGCTAAGTATGGGTTCTGTCAGTTCTTCAACCGTGAGGTTTATATCGAAGGTGGTCTGGAGAACGAGAACTTTGTAGCATATGCCCCTGAGGATGTTGAAAGATTTTACAGGTTCAGTACTCTGGGGTATAGTGTTGGAAGGTTGAACTCCATGGTCTATCACTTAGAGCATGAGAGAACTCCTAACTCCTGGTTCACTAACCCTCACATGACTGAGAACAACACTGAGTGGGAAAAGGTTCAAAAAATGGACTGTGAAACACTCAAAGAATACATCACAACCCGAGATTATTATCAAAGACGTATCGATGGACAAGAACAAGTCAGTTTATAAACTCAAGGACATCGGTCCTATCTATTGTATCAATCTCGATGGACAGCCTGAGAGATGGCAGTACATGGAGGGTCAGTTTAAGTACTGGGAGATTGAGAACTACCATCGGATCTCCGCCTATGACGGTCGTGAAAGTGACCTAGGGGAGATTCTGAAGGGTCGTTACCCTGATATGATGACATCTGGTGAGGTGGGGTGTACAACTTCTCACCTGAAGGCCATCCGTCACTTCGTAGAAGAGACTGATGCACCTTATGCCATCATGATGGAAGACGACTGTAGTCTCGACCTGGTGAGGTTCTGGAACTTTACTTGGAAGGACTTCTATGGTAGGATTCCTTATGATTGGGACGTTGTCCAAATCTCAATCATCTGTACTGGTGACATTCACATCAAGATCCATAAACGGTTCGTGAATGAATTCTCTACAGCATGTTACCTAATCACTAGACACCATGCTGAGAAGTTGTTGAGACTTCATACTAGAGGTAACAAGTACAAACTGGACAATGGTGTTCGTCCGAGACCTGTAGCTGATGACCTCATCTACAACTCTGGTAACACCTACTCTATTCCCCTCCTCCTGTATCGTACAGAACTGGGGTCTAGTATCCACCCTGACCATGTTGACGCATTCCACAAAGGGAACTACAATGCACAGTTCAACTTCTGGTCCAACAAGGGAGCACAAATGACCATCGAAGAACTGATGGATTATGACCCTTACCTTGGACGAGTAGTGGAACCCTCACAACAACCGACCGAAAGTCAGGGTTAGAGTGGTATAAATACTTAACCATTTGCCATTAGTTGCAAATGGTTACAAACGGGGAGTTGTCGATTCCCCTTTCATCTGCGGGTAACCATTCCGCAAGTAAACAAACGAGGTATCAAAACAATGATCAAATCTGTATTCGCAGCTACTGCTGCTCTGTCTATGTCCGCAGGCGCTGCCCTTGCAGGTCCATACGTTAATGTCGAGACCAACGCTGGTTGGACTGGCGCTGACTACACTGGTGCTACCACCGACCTGCACGTAGGCTACGAAGGAGCCCTGGGAGAAAACGGTTCCTACTACGTTCAAGGTGGTGCTAGCCTGGTCAGTCCTGACGGTGGCGACACTGACACCGTTCCTTCAGGTAAGGCTGGTCTCGGTTTCGCTCTGTCCGACGCCCTGGGAGCCTATGGTGAAGTCTCCTTCATCGGATCTGGCGACGACGACATCGATCGTGGCTATGGCGCTAAAATCGGTCTGAAGTACAACTTCTGATTTTAGTTTCATAACAAATCAGACCTCCTTCGGGGGGTCTTTTTTAATGCTTAGTTAAGGGTGGTAAAATTTAGATTAACCCGTGCTACATATTGAGGTTTGTTCTATAAACCATCAACTTAACTTGATCTTAAATACAGAATTTCAAAGTGCTGTTATAATATTCAAGTCTTGAACGGACAAATCAGTAAACATTACTCAAAGAAAAATGAAAGCATTCGCAGTTGCCCTGCTCGGTTTGGCTGTCGCCACACCCGCCATGGCAGGTCCATATGTCGAGTCCAAGCACGAGTTCAAAGGAACTGACGAGGACTTCTCTAAGCAAGTCCACCAAGGTCGCGTCGGATATGAATGGAAACTCGGTAAAGCATCACCCTACATTGAAGGTGGTTTTGGTATGACCACACCTGATGCTGGTGATCAAGAGACCTTCACCGCTCTTGAAATTGGTAGTAAGTATAAGATCACTGACAACTTCTCTGCTTATGCTAAGTACGAGAACATCTTCCAAGAGGATGACACCCGCGACTGGAAAGTCGAACTCGGCACCAAGTATAAGTTCTGAGGAATTGGAAAATGAAACGTTCACTTCTTCTTGCGGCAGGTATCACTGCTGCCATCACTATTCCCGTAGCTGCACAGGCTTTCTGGTGGGGTGGGGACAAGAAGGCAGACACCCCTGTTGCCTTCAAACTGAACGGGGCAGGTGCTACCTTCCCTGCTCCTTTGTATAACTCCTGGCTCCAGAACATGGCAAAGGAGACTGGAAACCAAGTAAACTATCAAGCAGTTGGTAGTGGTGCTGGTGTCCGTCAGTTTACCGCTAAAACTGTTGACTTCGGTGCCAGTGATGGTGCTGTGTCAGACGCTAAGCAGAAACTGCCAATGATTCATGTCCCCATGACTGGTGGTGCTATCGTCCCTGCTTACAACTATCCTGGTTGTGATGCTAAGATGACACAGACACAACTTGCTGATGTCTTCCTTGGTAAGATCACCAACTGGTCTGAGTTTGGTTGTGATGCCAAACCAATCTTGACTGTTCATCGTTCTGATGGTTCTGGTACTACCAAAGGTTTCACCAACTCTTTGTCTGCTTTCTCTCCAGAGTTTAAAAAGACTGTAGGTGTTGGTAAGGCTGTCCGTTGGCCTGTTGGTGTTGGTGGTAAAGGTAACAGTGGTGTTGCTGGTACTATCAAGAACCAGATCGGTGCCATTGGTTACCTGAACTATGGTTATGTGAACGGTGGTAAGTTCCAACAGGTTGCTCTTCAGAACAAGGCAGGTAACTTTGTGAAGGCAAACAGTGAGACTTCTGCAGCTGGTCTGAGTAAGATCGTCCTCGATGATCAACTTCGTGGTGCTGATGCCAACCCTGCTGGTGAGAAGGCTTATCCTATCGTTTCTCTTACCTGGATTCTTGCTTATCCTGAATCCAAAGTTGGAGTCAAGGAGACCCTTCGTTATATGTTAAGTGAGAAGTCACAAGCGGTTTCAGACTCTCTGGGATATGTACCTCTCCCAGAGGATCTTCGACAGAAATCTCTTGAGGCTGTTGAATCAATCTCCGAATAAGTATAAATCACTACCAGACCCCCTTGACGGGGGTCTTTTTATGCTATATACTATGTAAAGATTCATTACAATAGGTAAATGACTGTAACAACCAACGAAAGAGGACAACAAAACCTCTTCGCTAAGGAACCACAGATGTATGTCTCAAAGACTGACGCTGAGCGTTATGGCTATGAGACCTACGCTGAAAGAGCGGAGAAGCTCAATGGACGCACTGCTATGCTTGGATTTGTTGCTGCTGTTGTCTCTTATACTTTCAGTGGTAGTGTATTTTTCTTTGGAGCGTTCGGATTCTGATGGCTGAACTGATTACTTATTATGTAATTGCAGGTGCTCTCATCATCGGAGCTCCAGCTATTTTCTTCCTCATCGCCTTTATGCCTGCACTGCAGAACACTAAGGGTCGTATGGTAGGGTACAAAGACCACAAGACCTATGGTGACTCATCCATCTATGAGAACACCCCAGGAGACAACACCAAGTTTTATCTCGAACTGAGGGCTTGACAATGACTTCAACTCTGTTTACAATTACATCTATCGCCTTCTTTGTTTTGTTGGCGTACTCTGTAGAACAATTATCTGAAACTTACTGAATTAAATGGCCTATACTGTTACACTTCAAACTCCTGACGGAACTCAAACTATCCAGTGTGAGGACGATCAATACATTCTCGACGCCGCTGAAGAAGCTGGTGTTGATATGTCATACTCCTGTCGTGCTGGAGCTTGTTCCTCTTGTGCAGGTAAGTTGATCTCTGGAACAGTTGACAACTCTGACCAATCTTTCCTGGATGATGAACAAGTTGAAGAAGGATGGGTTCTAACTTGTGTGGCTTACCCAACATCAGATTGCACTATTCTTACCGAACAAGAGGAGAACCTCTAAATATGGCACTACTCACATTAGCTGCAATCCTCATAGCAACTTTTGCTGGAGCGGCAATGTTGACACAACCAGGAGAAGAATAATGCCTAATCCAGACGCCCTTTGGCAGGACATCCAGAAGCTCGACGATTTGTATGAAGAGCTACTGTGGGATCCTGACGATGAGTTACAATTTACCCATGATGGCAAACGTGTCATCATTATTAATAAAACCCAAGAAGATGGTTCTACCTAAGTGGTTTGAGCAAACCTCGGATCTTCCATACGATCGTCACACCTACAAGGTCCACACCCAATCGGGTTCGACTCACATATTTGGTGATTACATGGAAGTCCAGGCTCTTTGGTTTCAACAAGGAAAGTTCCTCTCTCATGTAGAGGTTATAGACAAAGACAAAGGATTCAAAAAGGAGAAAACCAATGAACGAAAACGCAGAAAGAATTAATGGATGGGCAGCCATGATCGGTGTTATCGCCGCCATGGGTTCATACGCAACTACAGGTCAAATCATCCCAGGTGTATGGTGATTGATACTGTAGTCATAGTAGTATCATTCTTAGGTGGTTTTGTACTGACAGCCGCATTGATGAATGATACCGATGATGATGATATGGATGGTGGGATGATGATCCCAGCGTATCAGGGGACCCGATAGGGTCCCTTTTTTTCTAAATAGATTTGCCTTGCTACTCTACTAATGGCTGACACAAAACCCAAAGTAGAGAAGGAAGACCACGATGATGATAAAAGTGAAGTTCTTGGTAATCTAGTTAAAGTTGTAGTATTAATTTGGTCTGCCTCTCTTCTTACATTCTCATATGTAAGACTTCCAAACGGTCAAAAGATTCTTGATTTCGACCCTACTTTTATCGCATCCGTGTTCTCTGGATCGCTCGCTGCGTTCGGCATGAGTCCTGCTAAGTCAGGTGGTAATGGTAATGGTAAACCAGCAGCAAAGAAAGAAGAACCCCCTGTTGTTTCTGCTGTGGAGCCTAAAAGATGACCGTACTCAAGAAGGTAGCAATTGGTGTAGGTGGTGTGATCGCATTCGCACACATTGGAATTCTCGGTCACCTCATTAGTCGTGAGGAACCGAAGAGAATTGAACCACCTGTACTTCACCTACCGCGTGGACCATATTCTTCCTACAAAATAGAAGCAGGAAAGGATGGGTACACTATTGAGTATCGTGCTGACGATCCCAGAGTATTAGAATCTACAAGAACTCTTGATCTTGATAAAGAAAAGAGAGGAATCTTTGGTGGTGGATCAGAACGTAGAACAGAATATCGTCGAGATGAATATACCAGAGAGGGGAATAGAAATATTGGAGGTGCCATAGACGGCGAGGGAAAGTCTGCGAAAGACGTAGAATGTTTGATCGCGGACGCTGGAGCTCGGTCACAAGGTGCTATGGCGGGTAGTGCAATTGCCACTGGTGTAGCTGTTCCTGCAGTAATGGGTATTCCATATATCGGATGGTTGGCAGCTGGGTGGGTTTCACTCCTAGGAAACAACATTGGTTCCGAAGTTGGTAGTACAGTAGGTACTGTTTTCAACGATTGTTAATAAATATTATTGTAATAACGGACACTTTCCCATGTATAGGGAACCGCATCTTCAGAAGAAGTCGGATGAATGTGCTGCCTTGTGGAGGGAGTGGGAAACTTTGTGGCGAAAAAAGCATTAGGAGCCCCAGATGCGAGAGAAGAATGGGGTCAATGTGTGACAGAATTTGGTAAAATGGTAAGTCAGGAAGTCAAGACAAACCCAAGATATAGGGACATTAGGAAGATATAGATACTGTAGTTGCGTAAACTTTATGAAGTTTATTTTCGCATTCATCGCTACACTATTTCTCGCTGCTCCCGCATGGGCAGTTGATGTTCAAATGGGATCTGGAGGTAACTTAGTATTTGATCCTGCTGAAGTCACAATTAGTGCTGGTGAGTCAGTCCATTTTGTTAACAATATGCTTCCACCACATAATGTAATCGTGGAAGATCATCCAGAATTAGGTCACGAAGCCCTGGCAATGTTACCAGGTGAAGACTTTACCGTTGAATTCCCTGAAGCTGGTGACTATACTTACTGGTGTGGTCCTCACAAAGGAGCAGGAATGATCGGTACGGTACACGTCGAATGAGAAAGTTCAACACTGTTGTTTTAGACATCACTGTTGCGATACTAGACTTCCTCTATAGGGGAAGGGACTATCAAAGGTTCTGGGTGCTTGAGGAAATTGCTCGGGCACCCTATTTTGCTTTCTTAAGTGTATTACATTTTCGTGAAAGTATGGGTCTCAGGGGTCCTGAACATCTATACTTGATGAAAGAACACTTCGCACAATCACTCAATGAAACAGAACATCTGGAATACATGGAAAGTAGGGGCGGTAATTCTTATTGGATTGATCGCTTTGTTGCCAAGCACCTCGTACTTATCTACTATTGGAGCAACGTGGTTTATTATTGGGTGGCTCCTCGCCTTGCTTACCATCTCTCCTACGAAGTAGAGATTCATGCAGCAGAAACATATGCAAAGTATCTTGCAATGAATGGACCAGATGAAAAGATCCTTGAGATCTTGAATGATGAACTACACCACTCAAAAGAATTGCAAGATGCAATGGAGATGATCAATGGCTCATCGATTTGAACAGATTCAACCTACACATTGTTATACAAAACAGGAGGTTGATACCTTAATTAAAGATTCGATTGATGAGGCAATGCGGAAACACAAGCGTAATGCCTGTATTATCAGTATGTTTGTTGGATTCTGTTCCTTGCTGCATTTTCTGATGGGTTCTTCAGAGCCATTGGAGTCATCCCACCGTTCATGAACATTGACATCAATCTTATGAATCAAGTTGTTGATGCAGTTACTGACAAAGTTGCAAACAAATTATGAGTTACGACCTGATTAAACCAAGTGATCCTCAGTATTTCACTCAGACATCTGATGATCCATATGATCGTCACAAATACAAAGTCATCTCAAAGACTGGAGATGAAGTCACCGTCGATGATTGGGAGTCAGCTCAACTCATCTGGTGGAACAGCAAGTCCTTTCTATCACACATCGAAGTCATATGAGTTGTCCATACTGCGGGAGAGACGATACTCCCTGTGCAGAAGTCAATAGTCTTGCTAGTGCATGGGCAAGACAAGCGTGTAAATACAAGTACGAAAAATCTAGAAAAGAAGAATGAAATTCATTGTTTATTCGAAGGACGGATGTCCTTATTGCAGCAAAGTAAGTCAGGTTTTGCAACTTGCAGAACAGAAACATGTGGTCAACAAACTGGGGGTTGACTTCTCAAGGGATGAGTTTTATTCTTTGTTTGGTCAGGGTTCTACATTCCCTCAAGTTATCGTTGATGATAAATCAATTGGAGGGTGTATGGACACCGTATCGTTTCTTAGGGAGAAAAAACTAATCTGATGGATGACCTAGACGCAGTTGTAGAATCCGCTATCGATTACATTTTCACAAAGAGAAAGTATGTTTTTGATTTCGATCACTATCTTCGATCCGCAAAGATCACTGGACCTGAAATCAAACGGTTCATAGAAAGTTCGACAGCTGCAAATCTGTCATTCATGGTTGATGATTTGGATTTGTACCTAGAGGGCGGGAGTGATAATCTCCACAAACAACTCCGCGAAGCCTATGGTTACATTCCTAAACCAGAGGCAAGAAAAATTAGAAATTGTCTGTATAAAATCCTTGAAGATGCCTGGAATTACGAAAAGACCCGTAGATGAGGAAGACGCCCCAAAGCTAAGAATAAATAAAGGTGTTGAACTAATGTTAAGGAAGGAGGATCCCCCGACACCAAAAGAGACCAAACTTAATCTGGGAGAAATAAAAATGTTAGCACTCACCTTAACTTTGAGCACACTCATTTCCGTGCTTTTCCTTGCTGTTGGTGGTATAATTGGATGGTTGTATAAAGATCACATCCAAAAAACTGCCCCACTTCCATTACATCCTGAGATGTTTGATGAACAAGGTAATGTAATCCCAGATGAGATCATCACTTTCCGTGTTGAGAACTCCGACTTTCTTTATTCCGATCTAGATGACGACTACGAAGAAGATTAATTATGCCCATGACTGACACACATCCTGAACTTGGTGAATCGAGACTCCCAAGTAATCCTCTGTTGAGTGAAGTCCTTGCAAAGGTTTCCAAACAGAGAACTAAAGCCAAAAAGATTCAAGTTCTGAAGGAGAATGAGTCCTTGCATCTCAAGGCTATTCTGATTTGGAACTTTGATGATACTGTTGTATCTGTTCTGCCTGAAGGTGAAGTTCCTTACAATAAGAATGAGGCACCTGCAGGCACTGAACACACCTACCTTGCACATGAGTGGAAAGTTCTTTACAACTTTGTGAAAGGTGGTAATGATTTCCTTCGTCCAGTCAAGAGAGAACAACTGTTCCTCCAACTTCTTGAAGGACTTCATCCAGATGAAGCCGATATTGTTTGTCTGGTGAAAGATAAGAACCTGAACGAAAAATATAAACTCACACGACCAGTTGTAGAAGAAGCATTCCCAGACATTGAATGGGGTAACCGAGGAGGTTGAACATGACTCAAAAAGTCCAAACAACAGAAGAAGTAATGCAGGAAAATTACTGGACTCCTTCGGATAAGAAGGACCATAAAACAATTTACTCCACAGAACTTCTTGTTGAAAATTGTAATGAGATGGACGCCACTAACCCATCAAATCCAACTGATGCATATCTGATTACCTACCGTAGTCCTGACGGAGACATCCGAAGAGACTTGGTACGAACAGCAAAACGTTCTAGGTTGTTTGATATGTACTATGATAAGTTTGGACCAAATACTGTGATCTCCATTGACTTTGGTCCTGGAACTATCAATCCTAAACTGTGGAACTTACCTAAACCTGAAGCTAAGAAGAAGAGGGAACGATGAGTATTGGTTTTGGTTTTGATGGTAATGAAAAGAAGAAGGGTATTCGCCTCAACATGGAGGAGGTGAATAAACTCACCAAAGAATACAAGAGACTCAAGAAGTATATGAAAACAAACTTCTATGAGATTCAGAGTATCAATGGTAGTGAAAAAATTATTTCTGAACTTTTGAATAATTATGGAGACAACGATGGACAAGGAGAAACTGAAACTGATCGTCCGTAATCTGGAATCTCTGGTAGAATGTTTGAAGTCTGAGGTTTACTCTGATGTGACTTCATACAAATACGAAGAGATCGCACCACACATTACTGACTACGACGAAATTTTTGAGGATGATGATGGCTACCCCGACTAATGTGAAACTTGTAAGTGTCACTCCTGACGCTGAACAAACGATGGCGTACATTGCTCGTGTGAGTAATCCTGCCAATCAGGACAATGAAAAGTATGCAGGACTGTTGAAGTATTGCATCAAACATAATCACTGGTCTGTGTTTGAACAGTCCACGATGACTCTGGAGATCGAGACCACCAGAGCTATCGCGGCTCAAATTTTGCGCCACCGCTCATTTACATATCAAGAGTTTTCGCAACGGTATGCAGACTCTTCTCTACTTGGTAATCAGATTCCTCTGCCTGAACTGCGTCGGCAGGATGAGAAGAATCGTCAGAACAGTATTGATGATCTGGATCCCTTTGAGGTTCAGATTCTAGAGAAACAGATGCAGACTCTGTTTGACTCCTCTATGGCTCTGTACCAACAGATGTTGAAACGAGGTGTCGCAAAGGAGTGTGCTCGTAATGTTTTGCCTCTCTACACGCCAACCAGAATCTACATGACGGGTTCTTGCCGTTCTTGGATTCATTACATCACTCTGCGTTCTGCACACGGAACTCAGAAGGAACACATGCAAGTTGCGGAGAATGCTAAGAAAGTATTCATCGAACAGTTCCCTACTGTCTCCGAAGCCCTTGAGTGGGTCTAAATAAAACTACGTAAGATCCAAGACATGGCAACATACCCCGTAATTAACAAAGAGACTGGTGAACAAAAATCGATCTCACTGAGTGTTCATGAATGGGATGATTGGTGTAAAGATAATCCAGACTGGCAGAGAGACTGGTCTGATCCCTCAACCGCACCTGGATGTGCAGAGATAGGTGAATGGCGAGACAAACTCATCGCTAGAAACCCAGGATGGAATGATGTACTTCATAAAGCATCCAAAGCACCAGGAGCCCGCGTTACCAAAATCAATCACTAATGGCAAGAAAAGGAAACTCACCTATCGGCGTCGGAATGACCGCGAAACAAATGAAGAGAAAGAAACCGATCAACACTGATCTGTTGACAAAAATTGAACCGATCACGGACAATCAAAAAGTTCTCTTTGATTCATACAAAGAGGGTAAGAATATTATTGCATACGGTGCAGCTGGAACGGGTAAGACGTTCGTTGCATTGTACCTTGCATTGAGAGACGTGCTTGATCAATACACTCCTTACGACAAAGTGTATGTGGTTCGTTCTCTTGTTTCGACACGGGAGATTGGTTTCCTTCCTGGTGACCATGAAGACAAGTCATCTTTGTATCAAATTCCATACAAACATATGGTAAAATATATGTTTGAGATGGCTACTGATGCTGACTTTGAAATGCTGTATGGTAATCTGAAAATGCAGGAGACCATAAAGTTCTGGTCAACTTCTTTCATTCGTGGTACTACGATTGACAAAGCTATCGTTCTGGTTGATGAGTGTCAGAACCTCAACTTTCATGAACTTGACTCTATCATCACACGTTGTGGTGAGGATTGTAAGATCATCTTCTGTGGTGACGCAACTCAGACAGACTTGCAGAAGACTCATGAAAAGAATGGCATCCTGGACTTCATGAAGATCCTGGAACAGATGCCTGAACTCTTCCAGATGGTCGAGTTCAATGTCAATGACATTGTTCGTTCTGGTCTTGTACGGGAGTATCTCATTAGGAAACTTGCTCTAGGTATGTAATGTTCATTGTTGAAAATCACCTCGGTGATCTTGAGTTAGATAAAAAAGAGACTAATGGAATGCGCCTATATAAGTTACCCAATGGTGATTGGGTGCCTTCTATTACTTCAGTCACCAGTTTCTACAACAGAGACGTTTTCATTAAGTGGAGACAACGGGTAGGTGATGAGGAAGCCAATCGTATTACGAAGAGAGCCACAACAAGAGGCACGGATTTTCACGAAGCCGCACAGGCGTATCTAGAAAACAGAGAGTTGAAATGGGATGACTATCTTCCCGCAACTCGATTCATGTTCCACCACGCAAAACCTTATCTTGATAAGATAGGTACGATCCACGCAATCGAAAGAACTCTATACTCTGAGTAGCTGGGACTTGCAGGCCGAGTGGATTGTATCGCAGAGTATGAAGGAGAACTTGCAGTCATTGACTTCAAGACATCTGACAAGATCAAACCTGAAAAATGGATTGAACAATACTTTGTCCAAGAGACTGCATATGCGTGTATGTATTACGAATTGACTGGCATTCCTGTCAAGAAACTCATTACCATTATGGTAACTCCTGGTGGTGAGGTTCACATTTATGATAAACGCAACAAAAGTGACTTTATTAAACTCTTGGTGAATTATGTTAAAAACTTTGTCGAAAACAGAATGGTGGTTAATGGATGACATCAACAAGGCTCTAGAGAAGAAGTTCTTGTGTTCCGCAAGGTTCGCACAGGAGATCGAAGGTATTGTCTCTACGGACAAAATGAGTTATATTGATGCAATCATCTACTAC
>BCSF01000016.1_pt1 | contig 75827 bp, 119 predicted proteins | sample 1016431 | NCBI WGS metagenome assembly BCSF01 (sample SAMD00045685;SAMD00045686;SAMD00045687;SAMD00045688;SAMD00045689;SAMD00045690;SAMD00045691;SAMD00045692;SAMD00045684;SAMD00045690;SAMD00045691;SAMD00045692;SAMD00045684;SAMD00045685;SAMD00045686;SAMD00045687;SAMD00045688;SAMD00045689, study... | reverse complement strand
AGGTTGACGCAGGTGAGGATTCAGAGTACAATGACAACGAAGAATCTAAAGTTATTACTATTTGATTATGAAGTACAATGAAGAGGAGATCGTAAGAGAACTTCTTGAGTATATTCGAGGGACCTATGGTCAACATTATGCTGCCAATGATGAGAACATTCAAACACTAGATTTCATTGAGGCATCTCATGGTGATGGGGAAGCATTTTCCCGAGATAACATTCTTAAGTACACTTCCCGTTATGATAAGAAGGGAACCCCGAAACGTGACATTATGAAGATTATGCATTATGCTGTTCTTCTAATGTTCTTTCACAGCAAAAACTCTCAAACTACTGAAGCGTACCCTCAATGACTGTAATTTCTAAGTCCACTATTGAAGTTCTCAAGAACTTTTGTTCGATCAATAAATCCATTGTTATTAAACCTGGTAATAAAGTTGCTACTCTTAGCATCAATAAAAACATTCTTGCTATCGCTGACGTTCAGGAGCAGTTTGATTCGCAGATTTCTATTTACGATCTGGGTGTATTCCTTGGCGGTCTGTCTCTCTTTGATCAACCGAAAATCGACACTAGTGAGAGCAACTATGTCACGGTGAGTGATGAGCGTGGTCGTTCTAAAACTCGTTTCTTCTATGCCGATCCCGATGTGATCGTGCAACCACCTGAGAAAGAAATTGATTTGCCAAGCACTGCAGTCAAGTTCTTCCTCCCTGCAACATCACTACAACAGTTGCAGCGTGCTGCTAGTATCTATCAACTGCCTGACTTGTGTCTTCACGTTGATAATGGTACTATGGTTCTGTCCGTTACCGATCGTAAGAATGAAACTTCTAACAGTTACTCTGTCGAAGTTGGTGAGAGCGAAGATGAGTTTTGCTATTGTTTCAAAGTCGAAAACCTGAAACTCCTTACCAACGATTACAACGTTTCTATCAGTAACCAAAATGTCGCTCTCTTCAAAGGCGACGGTATCAAATACTTTATTGCGCTTGAACCTTGATGAATGATTTCCTGTGGGTGGAGAAGTATCGTCCTCAAACTATTGAGGACTGCATTCTCCCAGACGCCGTAAAAGACACCTTCAAGGGGTTTCTAGAGCAGGGTGAGATCCCTAATCTTCTCCTGTCTGGAACCGCTGGTGTTGGCAAGACTACGATTGCCAAGGCACTTTGTAATGAACTAGGCGCAGACTATTATGTTATCAATGGGTCCGACGAGGGACGCTTCCTGGACACTGTACGCAATCAGGCAAAGTCCTTTGCTTCTACTGTGTCTCTCACTGCTACTGCTCGTCACAAAGTTCTTATCATTGATGAAGCGGACAATACAACACCCGATGTCCAACTTCTACTTCGTGCCAGCATCGAAGAGTTTCAAAAGAACTGTCGGTTCATATTCACTTGTAATTTCAAAAACAAGATTATCGAACCACTACATAGTAGAACGACGGTTGTAGATTTCAATGTCCGAGGACAAACAAAGCAACAGTTGGCAGGAGCGTTTTTCAAACGTTGCCAAGACATTCTCAAACGCGAGGAGGTCACCTTCGCTCCTAGAGTTGTGGCAGAAGTCATCCAAAAATACTTTCCTGACTTCCGAAGAACCCTCAACGAACTCCAACGATACAGTAGCACAGGGTCTATTGACACTGGCATTCTGGCGACGTTAGGTGATGCCAACATTGATAATCTCGCTTCTCTCTTGAGAGATAAGAAATTCAATGATGTCAAGAAATGGGTTACCCAAAATCTTGATGCAGATCCTGTTGCTATCATGCGAAAATTGTATGACAATCTTTCAGGCATGATGACTGGACCGTCTGTTGCAGCAGCAGTTCTAATTATCGCTGAATATCAATACAAGTCTGCCTTTGTGGTAGATCAGGAAATTAACCTCCTTGCTTGTCTTACTCAGTTGATGCTAGAATGTGAATTCAAATAATACTACCAATACACTAATATGGTTATCGATCCTATCACCTTAGAAAGATATATTGGAATACCTACACGACCAGCAGTTTTTTATCGAACTTTAATTCCTGGATACTATGTCACTATCACTGGTGATGTTTACAGTTGTTTTAAACGAGCTGGTTACGGAAAGGGATATATCATTTCAGATAATCCCACTCATCTTCGGAAACTAAAACCCTACACTAGAATGGGTGGAAGTAATTCAGGTCATCAAAGGGTTTGTATTTATTTTGATGCAGGCACCTTCGACTATGATTATCGCACTCGTCACGGGTCTACTACGCGACAGTCAAAGGATGTTGATATTCACATCCTTGTGATGCATACTTGGAAACCCTACAAGACACATCCTCCCGAAAGATTGTCTGAAGTTTGGAACCAAGTTATTACTGAAGATATGGTAGGACAACCTAGAATTCCTGATATTGTAAAGTTGGAGTGTGAACAAACCACTTCAATTCTTCATGGTGATGGTGATCCAACTCATAACTATTTGGAAAACCTTCGTTATGGAACGGCGAGAGAAAATTCTCACGACGCTCTTTTACACTTTGGTGGTAACACTGCCAACAAAAAACAACCTAAAAAGTCTGAACCAGACACTATTGATACACCCCTAACATCATTAATGGAGAACGAAAAATGAGCGTACAGTACATCCGTCTTATCAGTGGAGAAAATGTTGTTGCTGATGTAGTTGAAGATACAGCAGAGGGTCTCACTGTGTGCGATGCTATTACTGCTGTTCCTGCAAACGCAGAAGGTACTCAGTTGGGATTTGTTCCCTTTGCACCTCTTCAGGATCCTGATGAGAAAGAACTTACCATTCCTAAATCGTTTGTAATGTTTGTTGTAAAACTTGCACCAAACCTTGAAGAACAGTATAATAAGATGTTTAATCGCACCAGCGTCATTACCACTCCGACTAAGAAACTGATTGTATGACCTCTTTGAAAACCCCCCTTCGTTATCCTGGTGGAAAGTCCCGTGCTGTCAAAAAGATGGCACAGTTCTTTCCACTTTTTTCTGACTACAAAGAGTTTAGAGAACCCTTCATTGGTGGTGGTTCTGTAGCACTGTATATCTCACAGATGTATCCTCACCTAACTATTTGGGTGAATGATCTGTATGAACCGCTCTATACGTTCTGGAAGCAACTCCAGTTGAATGGCAATGAAATTAAGAACCAACTTGTCCAACTTAAACAAAGGCACCCTGACCCCTCTTCGGCAAAATATCTTTTCTTGGAATCCAAAGAGTATCTTGGACAAGACCCCCGAAGGACTGACCCTACGGCTCGTGCTGTCGCTTTCTATATTGTTAACAAGTGCTCTTTTTCTGGTCTCTCTGAGTCCTCCTCGTTCAGTAAGCAGGCGTCAGACAACAACTTTAGTATGCGAGGAATTGACAAACTCCCCTACTATTCGCAACTTATCAGAAAGTGGCAGATTACTAACTTGTCGTATGAGCAACTTCTGACTGATGAAAAAGATATCTTTGTGTATCTAGATCCCCCTTACGATATTAAGTCCAACTTGTATGGTAAGAGTGGTAACATGCATAAAGGATTTGACCACGATAAATTCTATTTTGATTGCGACAAATATGAGTGTGACCAGATGGTCTCTTACAACTCTTCTAATCTCATTAAGTCTCGGTTTATTGACTGGAAACCTTATGAGTATGATCATACTTACACCATGCGAAGTGTCGGTGAGTACATGCAAGAACAACAGTCTCGGAAAGAACTTCTTCTCCTAAACTATGTTATCTAAACTTATTGATGATGGTTACTATGTTCTCCCAGGATTTATTTCTCCTGAGAGAGCGGAGAAAATGGCAGAAGAATTTGTCTTCTGGGATAAACAAGATAAGTATGAGAGCGATCTAAAAGAAGCACCTGCTGCAGCAGGTCTTTACAATCCTGTTGGTGCAGTTGAACTTTTGTGTGAGAAGACTAAAGATCTATCTTACATTGTCGGTGAAACAGTATTGCCCACATATGCATTCGGTAGACTGTATAGAAATGGTGATCGTTTAAACCTTCATACTGATCGCGTAGCATGTGAGATCTCTATAACTCTTCACCTGAGGGGAGATCAACCTTGGCAGTTTGGAGCAAATGATAAATGGTTTGACCAAAGACCAGGTGATGCGATATTATATCTTGGGTGTATCACACCCCATAGTAGAAAGGGTGCTTTCACTGGAACTGAATATGTTCAGTTCTTTCTACATTATGTAAGAAGTAGAGGAGTATACCGAAATGCTGTCTTTGACAGTTCTCAGTTCCCTACACACAATGATCTTTTGAAACAAGAGTACGATGCCCTACGATGATAGGTATCCATTAAAGGACTACCTCAATTCAATCAATCTAACAAAGAAGAACCTAATGCAGGATGAAGATCCTGGTTGGGAGAAAAACTATCCCCCTTATGTAATCAATAAGTGTCTTTCTCATCACCTAGATACTCTTGTTTACGCTAATGAGATGAACTCTTATCCCAATCTGGATAAGAAACTTCAATATGATTTCTTTATAAATACCGTCAGGTCCCGTAAGAGATTTTCTCCATGGGGTAAAAAAGAAAAGGTTGATGATCTTGAACTTGTCAAGCAATACTATGGTTATTCCAATGAAAAGGCAAAGCAAGCACTTAGGATTCTCACTCCTCAACAAATCGACTTCATTAGATCTAAATTGAATAAAGGGGGAAAGAAAAAATGAACGAAGTGAGAGAAGTCCAGTGGACAAAAGATGATATGGTAGAAGTAAATTTGAAGGAACCTGATGACTTCCTGAAAGTTCGTGAAACTCTTACCCGTATTGGTGTTGCTTCTCGCAAGGAAAGGAAGTTATTTCAATCATGTCATATCTTACATAAGAAGGGTCAGTATTATATTGTTCATTTCAAAGAGTTGTTTGCTCTAGATGGAAAGAAGGCAAACCTTTCTGAAAATGATGTGCAACGTCGTAATCGGATTATCAAACTCTTATCTGATTGGGGTTTAATTCAGATTGTAAGAGAAGATGCGATTAAAGATGCTGCACCTCTTAGTCAAATTAAAGTCATTGCTTATAAAGATAAGCAGGATTGGACCTTAGAAAGTAAATACAACATTGGTAAGAAAAGACAAGTTCAAGAAAGCTAAATAGAGCTGCCTTACTACTCTATAAATGGCGGAAGATAAATCCAAAATTGTAGAGAAGGAAGACGATGATGATAAAAGTGAAGTCCTCGGCAATTTAGTAAAAGTTGTCGTTCTTATATGGTCTGCTTCTCTGCTCACATTTAGTTACGTTAGACTTCCAAACGGTCAAAAGATTTTAGATTTCGATCCAACTTTTATCGCATCTGTGTTCTCTGGATCTTTAGCTGCGTTCGGATTGAGCCCTGCCAAGTCTGGTGGTGCTCCTAAGAAAGCACCTGAGATTAAGAAGAAAGAAGAAACACCTGAACCCAAGGTCTAATCATGCAAAAATTTATTAACGTCGTAGCACTTCTGTCTGGTCTCACCTCTCTTGGTGTGATCGGTGGGGGTGCTTATTTGTATATTCAAAAAGATTCCCTTATTCAACAGGGTATCGATGCATTATCTGCTGGTGCTATTGAAGCGATCTCTGGTGCCGTACCTGATATTTTAGATTCTGCTATTCCTTCAGCACTTCCTGGTGTTACGGGTGGACCTCAATCCCCATCTGCACCAGTGGTAACAGAAGTAATTCAACCTCCCTTCTGATCATGAAACAAAAATCTTTTCCCTTGAAGACAGTCGTTATTACTATCGGCGGTCTTTTTGCTGTTGCTCATGTAGGATTGCTTGGATATCTGATGCAGGAAAACAAACCAGATTATCCAGTTATTGAGTTTCCTCGGGGTGATTATTCTTCATATGAAGTAGAAGCAAACAAGGATGGGTATAAGATTAGATATCGAGCAAACGATCCTACTATCTTAGAATCGGATAGATCCTTAGAACTAGACAAATATAAGAAAGGATTGTTTGGACCTACAACTGAATTGCGTCGTGAGTTTCGTCGTGATCAATACACGATGGATGGCATCCGTAATGTCGGAGGTAGCGTCTCAGACGCCGAGGGAAAGTCCCTTGCAAAAACCGAAGAGTGTATCAGGGCGGACGCTGGCGCACGGTCCCAAGGTGCAATGGCAGGCACCGCGATTAGTGCTGGTCTAGTCGTTCCAGCAGTCTCTAGCATCCCTTACGTTGGATGGTTAGCAGGTGGTTGGGCATTGCTCTTAGGTCAGCAGGCAGGATCTGAAATTGGATCTGAAATTGGTAGTACATTCAATGATTGTTAATGGAAATTCCTGACATTCGTATTGGTATAGGTGAAATTAAAGTCAGGGATATTCCTCCTTGGTTACAAGAAGCGCCTCAATCAATCCCTCCTAGCGTGCCTGTCACGCAGGAAATTGGTGTGCCTATCGTAAACATTCCTGGATGTGTTGAGGCGCATGAAGCAAAGAATAAATCGAACAAGGTTGGTGTAGATGATGAGAATGGTCTCATCACTTATTGTGATGCTGGTGTACCGTCATTTAATCCTATTGATTACAATAAAGATGAACTAAAGTTTGAGTATGAGCAGAAAGTTCCACCAGTCAGACCACCAGCACAACCAGAAATAAAGGCACCTAAGACGGATACAAAAGTGCCTAAAGTAGAGTGTCCTACTGAGGCACAAGAACTCAAGGAACCTATCGGTACGTTAGTAGAGAATGGAACCAAGAAAATCGTTGAATACAGACTGGTCGGAAAAGAATGTATACCAGTCAAAGAAGATCTTAAGATCCCAGACCAGATTGTTAAAGCAATCCCAAGTGCAGGATCTATCACGACTACAGCATCAATTGCAGTTGTTGCTACAACATCCGCTCTATTAGCAAAACCGCTGGCAGACTTACTGTTGAAAGCAGTCAAACCAACGGTCAAGAAAGTTATTAAAAAGATTGCAGCAATTAGGGGGAAGTCTGTTCCCGTCCAGTCGTTAAGGGACCGCCAAGCTGAGCAGCGTTTGAGGAACCACGCAATTCGGAAGCTGAAGGGGAAGGAATAATACGATGCACATGGTCAGGAATAGCATTTACATTTACCACTTGCACATCTGCACAAATAGAAGCATACCTTGTCCCAGGTGCAAAGCGAATTCCTTCTTTTAATAAATTTCCACAATTTTTCAATCTCGCGATCTCAAAATCTAATCTTTTATTGGCAGTTTGTTGTTGCATCAATGCGATGTTAGCAGCAGCTGCCTCTTTACATTGGTCCTGTAGTTTCTTATCTAATGGTCTAGACCATGTAGCAGAGAAACCAATGCCAATACTATAGTTATCTTTTTGTCCAGTTCTTGTCGGAACGTGATATAAAATATTTCCTGGGTTGTCTAAAGAACCGTCCTCATCTAAATCACGCATGTCATATACAGGATCCATATAATATGGTTCAAATGGTTTCTGTGCAGAAGCAGTTCCTGTTACATACGGTGTGAAGTTGACAGTAGGACCCTGACACTGGATCCCTGCTCCGTAAGTGTTAGTGATATAAGGACCCTGTAAAACCTGGATAGCTTGGTTCGTCACCGAGCCAGAGCTATTCGCGATTGGACTTGCCGTTGCAGATACCCCACCAACTGTCTCGGCATTTACGGGTGCTGCTAAGAATAGTGCTGCTACTGCGTAAAGATACTTGTAGTGTCTGTTACGCTTGTAACCTCGGTCGTTCTTTGAATAATTGTTTGTTGACTTAAACCAGGACCTTGATACGTCTCCGTGAACTGGAACGCTGCTCCTGGTGTCGTCTGTGTGAACGTTGGTCTGCTGTTGATGCCTGTCCATGATGATGTCACGCCGTCGATTGTTACATTATTTGTTCCTGTGCCAGGTGAAAGATTACCTGAAGGTGTAATACCACTACCAGTTACCGAATATTGATAACCAGTGTTATAATCCATACTATTAATAGTTTCAGTTACTTTAGAAGTTGTTTCTGTATGGCTCGTCATCGAGCCCTGTGTGAAGTTGGGCACGACGGGAACCGCCTGCGCTGCAGGCGATCCTAATAATAGTGCCAAGAGAATTAATCTCTTCATGACAAACCTCAGTCAATAACAGTAATCTCAGAAACGTATTGTCCTGTAGCACTAGTACCAGCTCCACCAGCAGTCACAGTCAGTACACCTGCACTAGTTACAGTACCAGCGAGGGTTCCAGCAGTTCCAGCTGTGTAAGATGTCATCGAACCGAAGTTCTGAATATCACCTACAGTAGCTGCACTGGTAGGCAGTGCGTCAGCCTGTGTATAAGATTGACTGAAACTAAATGCTGCACCAGCAGTATCTTGAGTGGCAGCAATCGTGCCAGGATTGTATACACCAGAGGTGATAGTGCCAGCAGAAACTGTACCAGCAGTTGACCCGTCCGTAGTATCAATATTTGAACCTGAGATACTGAACGAGGAACCGATTCTCGTCGCAGTAGAACGAGCAGCATCAACGTTTAATTGAACGCTTGCTGAATGTTTAGTAACGAGACCACCAGCATGTGATGCACTCGCCGTCAATAAAAGCATAACGACAGGAATGAATTTTTTCATCTTGCCATAAGTTAGGTCTATACCTATATGTAGGTGTGGAAGACCTTACACTGTAGTTCGGAATGCTACACCCAGATATTACTAGGTGTGACTATAAATATTTTCGGTTGCCTTCGGGGACCACACAATAAAACTCGCTTATAAAAGGAGCATACAAATGACAGGACTTAGAAAGTTCGGCACGAAAGATCTTGGTGCCATCGTAGACGCTGCAGAAAAATACAGTGTAGGACTAGACGACGTTTTTTACAGACTGCATTCATATGGAATGGGATCTGTCAACGAAGCATATCCTCCATATAACATTGTTAAAGAAAGTGAAATTAAATGGAGAATTGAAGTAGCACTTGCTGGTTGGAGTAAAGATCAATTTGAAGTAACTACTGAAAGTAATGTTCTTTTGATTAGATCAACCACACCAAAAAATAAAGGTGAAGAGGAGTACATGCACAGAGGTATTTCCACTCGCACCTTCGCTAGAGGTTTCAACTTGTCGGATGATGTTGAAATTGGCACAGTTACTTTCAACAATGGATTGCTTGTGGTAGAATTGAGGAAAATTATTCCCGATCATCAGAAACTTAAAGTCTATGATATCCAAGATACTCCAAGTAGTGAGTCACCCAGTGACACTGTTTAATGGATTGCTGGTAGGAACTTTGATTGTGATAGGACTAGCACACAATCACGCTCACTACACTATGGAACAAGATGCTGATTCATATGTGAGGGCATGGTGTAAGAAAAACCAAGACGTTTGTCGAAGATATTCTACACCCGACGATTATTGATATATAATGTACAACTAAAGAGACCCTTAGGGGGTCTCTTTTTATTTGAGGTTAGTATGAACATTTACCTAAACCTAAAACCGAATAGTTATGATGGAGAATCGGATCTCCTAACATTAGATTTGCCAGCAAACCATTTGGATGATATAATGCGTTATGTCCGTCCAATCGCAGAAGAGAAAGGGCAAGCGGACTACAAGATCCTAAAAGATCTTATCAAAGAATGTGTATTTGAAATTTCACGGAGAAGTTATGAGCGTAAAGGTCGTAAGAACAAGAAACGGTGAGGATGTCATCTGTGACATTCGAGAAATCGCTGCAGAGGGAGAACAAAAGGTTCTTGGTTATCAGTTAATCAAACCGTTTGTTATCTGGATTTCTGACGGCATGACTGCTGAAGATGATGAGGGAACTATTCATAAGATTAGTAGCCCTGAGATTACCATGGAACCCTATGCTCCTCTGGCAAAGGACCACACAATTATTGTCAGGTACGATGAAATCATTAGTGCTTATGACACACATGATGAAGTTATCACAAAGTACCAAGAATTAGTGGAGGCAACAAATGGAAACGAATCTGAAGATTCTTCTAATGACGAACAGGAGTGAGTACCTAATCGGTAACGTCACTGAACTGGATGAGGAACCTGCCATCTTGATTGAAAAATGTTTTAGCATTTTGGAAGATGGCACCTTAGAACCCTTCCCTGCATTTGCTTCACAACGTGATCTTTTCTTGACATCCGAGTCAGTTTTGACTATAGTGGATCCGTCAGAGCAGATTGCAAAGGAGTACAAAGCAGCGAATGAGTAGGTTTTACACCAACGTACAACTAGCAGGTAACGTTATTTTGTACCGTGGGTACGAGAACGGACAGCAAGTTCAGTTCCGTACCCAATTTTCCCCTACCCTATTCGTGCCATCGAAAAAGGATGAGAAGTATCAAACTCTCGAAGGGGAGAATGTAAAACCTATCAAGTTTGAATCTGCTAGGGATGCCCGAGAGTTTATTCAAAAGTACGAAGACGTTGAGAATTTCAAGGTATACGGATACGAACGTTTTGTATATCAGTATATCTCTGAAAACTTTGTTCAAGAGGTTGAGTACAATATCAACCAGATGAAAATCTATGCTCTTGATATTGAGGTCCAGTGTGAGAATGGGTTCCCCAATGTAGAAGAAGCAGCAGAAGAAATGTTGTCTATCACCATCAAAGACATGGTGACTAAACAGTATTACTGTTGGGCAACTCGTGAGTTTGAAGCACCTGAAGGTGTTGAGACTAATATCTTCTGGACAGAACATGAAATGCTAAACCACTTCATTGGGTGGTGGGCAGAAAATACACCTGATATCCTGACGGGTTGGAACGTTAATCTGTATGACGTTCCATACATTGCTCGTCGGGTTAATCGCGTGCTTGGAGAAAAATGGATGAAGTCCCTTTCTCCTTGGAACCGTGCAAACGAGAGGGAGATCTATGTCCAAGGGCGTAAAAATTATGCTTACGATATCTCTGGTGTCAATATTCTTGACTATCTGGATCTATATCGAAAGTTTACATACAGCAATCAAGAATCTTACCGACTTGACCATATCGCTTTCGTCGAACTTGGTCAGAGAAAGGTTGATCATTCTGAATACGAAAACTTCAAAGATTTCTATACCCGAGATTGGCAGAAGTTTATGGAATACAACATCCAAGACGTTGAACTAATCGACAGATTGGAAGATAAAATGAAGTTGCTTGAACTTGCTATCACGATGGCATATGATGCAAAGGTCAACTTTGAAGATGTGTATAGTCAGGTTCGTATGTGGGACACTATGATCTATAACTATCTTAGTGACAGAAATCTAGTTGTTCCCCCTAAGAAAGGTGCCAAAAAAGATGAAAAATATGCAGGCGCATACGTCAAGGAGCCGATTCCTGGAAAGTATGATTGGGTTGTCAGCTTTGACCTTAATAGTCTGTATCCTCACCTTATTATGCAGTACAATATCTCGCCAGAAACCCTGGTCGAAGAACGGCATCCATCAGCAACAGTTGATCGAATTCTTGAGGAAACGCTAGATATCAAAGGAGACTATTGCGTTTGTGCGAACGGTGCTCAGTACCGTAAAGACGTTCACGGTTTCCTTCCTGAAATGATGCAGAAGATCTACGATGAACGAACCATTTATAAGAAAAGGATGCTTGCCGCTAAGCAGTCCTTGGAACATGCCAAGACAGCATCTGAAACCACATCACTTCAAAAGGATATCTCCAAGTTCAACAATATCCAAATGGCACGAAAGATCCAACTCAACAGTGCCTATGGTGCCATCGGAAACCAATACTTCCGATATTACAATCTGGCAAATGCTGAGGCGATCACTCTCTCGGGTCAAGTCTCAATTCGTTGGATTGAAGAAAAAGTAAATAGTTATCTAAACAAACTACTCAAAACGGAGGAACACGATTATGTTATTGCTTCCGATACTGACAGCATTTATATCTGTCTTGATCTACTCGTTCGCGCTGTATTTGATGGCAAAGATGTTTCTAAAGAGAGGATCGTCAGCTTTCTCAATGCAGCCTGTAAGGATCAAATCGAACCATTCATCGATCGATCGTACAAGGAACTAGCAGACTATGTTGGTGCCTATGAGCAGAAGATGTTCATGAAGCGGGAGAACATCGCTGAGAAGGGCATCTGGACTGCTAAGAAACGATACATCCTCAACGTCTGGGACAGCGAGGGTGTTCGCTATGAGAAACCCAAACTCAAGATCATGGGTCTTGAAGCGGTGAAATCTTCTACACCTGCTGCTTGTCGCACTGCAATTAAGGAGTGTATGCAAGTGATCATGAACAAAGACGAAGAAGCAGCACAGAAATTTATTGCTGATTTTAGGGAACAATTTTCATCGTTGCCAATCGAAGATATTTCATTCCCCCGAGGTTGTAATGGGATAAATAAATGGTCCAATCCCGCGTCGATCTATAGCAAAGGCACACCTATTCACGTTAGAGGAGCATTGCTGTACAACTTCCACAATAAGAAAAACAAACTTACTCATAAGTATCCTTTGATTCAGGATGGTGAGAAGATCAAGTTTGTTTATCTGAAGACTCCTAATAAAATCGGTGAGAATGTCATCAGTTATCTGGCGACGTTCCCGAAGGAATTTGGTCTTGACAAACAGGTAGACTATGATCTACAATTCTCAAAGAGTTTTCTGGAACCGATCAAAGTTATTATGGATACGATTGGGTGGCAACCTGAAAAAATCGCAACACTGGAGTTTCTATTCGGATGAACAGAACACGTTTTATAGTTACCTATCAAAATGCTTTTGGTTTCTCTCCTAGAGAAGAGAAAGTATTTGATGATCAAAAAGAGGCGCAATGGTTTGAGCGTGCCATGAAACGTTCTAATTACATCACATCATTATTGGAGGTTAAGGAGTGAATTTTTTAAAAGATGTAGCAAAGGAGATTGGTAATGAATATGCAGGACTTGTTAGCGATGGTGTTGCTGCGGGAGATACCAGTGGTTTCATTGATACTGGCAGTTACATCTTTAATGCTCTGGTATCTGGCTCAATCTACGGTGGTGTCCCTGGAAATAAGATTACCGCTATTGCAGGAGAGTCGTCTACTGGCAAAACTTTCTTTTGTCTTGGCATCGTACAGCATTTTCTCGACAGCAATCCTGATGCTGGCGTAATTTATTTTGAATCTGAATCTGCTATTTCTCGGCAGATGATTGAGGATCGTGGCATTGCATCTGATCGTATGATGATCGTGCCTGTTGCAACTATTGAAGAGTTTCGTACTCAGTCCTGTCGTATCCTAGACAAGTATCTGGAGCAACCAAAAGAAGATCGCAAACCTATGATGTTTGTTCTTGATAGTCTTGGTATGCTTTCTACTGAGAAGGAGATCACTGATGTTGCTAACGATAAGCAAGTCCGTGACATGACCAAATCACAATTGATCAAAGGTGCATTCCGTGTGCTCACTCTGAAACTGGGTAAGGCAAACGTGCCTATGCTGGTCACTAATCATACCTATGATGTCATTGGATCTTATATTCCTACCAAGGAAATGGGTGGTGGATCTGGTTTGAAGTATGCATCTTCTACCATCATCTATCTGTCTAAGAAGAAAGAGAAGGATGGTACTGAAGTTGTGGGTAATATCATTAAGTGTAAAGCACAAAAGTCTCGTCTAACAAAGGAGAACTCACAAGTTGAAACACGTCTTTACTACGATCGTGGACTTGACCGCTATTACGGACTACTGGAACTGGGTGAGAAATACGGAGTATTCACAAAGCGGGGGAATAGGATCCTTTTTGGGGAATCTGCTGTTTATCCTAAGTCTGTACTTTCTGATCCCGAAAAATACTTCACCACCGAAGTGATGGATCAACTCGAAGAAGCTGCTAAGAAGGAGTTTCGTTATGGTGGCTAAACTCGTTGACTACATCAAAACCTATGATGATGTAGCAGATCCCGAGTTATGTTCTAACATCATCAAAACATTTGAATACGAAGAACACAATCAGTCTCCAGTAGATCGTGAAGGTCGTCCAACCTTTACTGAGATGAATATCTCTAAACAGTATTTGAACAGGAATACTCGGTGGGTTGATGCTCAGAGAGATGGTCAACAGATCATTCTTGATTGTGTAAATAAGTACATCGATGAATTGGATCTCCGAACTATGGATTTCCCTGCTAAGTATGTCCTGGAAGAATTCAGGGTGAAGAGATACTTGGCAAATAGTGATGATGTATTCTTAGATCATGTTGATGTTGGTGATCACTCTTCTGCTAGAAGATTTTTGGTTTGTTTTTTATATCTGAATGATGTTGAGGAAGGAGGAACTACAGACTTTCCTAAACTCGACTACTCAGTCACACCAAAGTGTGGTAGAGTACTTATATTCCCACCTACTTGGCAATATCGCCATGCTGGTCGCCCAGTGACCAAAGGTAAAAAGTACATTCTCGGAACCTATCTTCACTACCTATGAACCTCGAAGTAACCATTCTTAGTAATCTTGTATATAATGAGAAGTATGCAAGAAAGGTTCTTCCTTTTCTGAAACAGGATTACTTCACTGCAAGGGAGCATAAGATTATCTTCCTTGAAATTCACGAATACATTAGTCAGTATGATGCGTTACCATCTCTTAACGCACTTGGTATAGAATGTCAGGAGAGAACTGACCTTACTGAAGACCAGTTCAAAGAAATTATTCAGGTTTTAAATGTCCTTTCCAATGATCCCGCAGACCACGATTGGCTCGTGGATACTACAGAAGAGTGGTGTCAGGAGCGTGCGATCTACCTATCTCTTATGGAGAGTGTCAAGATTGCTGACGGACAAGACACCAAGAGGGATAAAGGTGCTATTCCTCAAATTCTTTCGGAGGCGCTCGGAGTATCCTTCGACCAACATGTAGGTCACGATTATGTCTCAGACGCACAGGCACGATACGAGTTCTACCATCGAACCGAAGAAAAAATTCCTTTTGATTTGGAATTCTTCAACAAAATTACAAAGGGTGGTCTTCCTAACAAAACTCTCAATATTGCTCTTGCGGGTACTGGTGTGGGTAAGTCTCTCTTCATGTGTCATGTTGCCGCTTCTTGTTTACTTCAGGGCAAGAACGTCCTTTACATCACTTGTGAGATGGCAGAGGAGAAGATTGCGGAACGTATTGACGCAAATCTTTTGAACGTTCCTGTACAGAAGTTGCAAGAAATGCCCAAGGCGATGTTTGAGAAAAAGATAGCAAACCTCGCAAAGAAGACGCAAGGTAAGCTAATTATTAAAGAGTACCCTACTGCATCTGCACACGTTGGTCATTTTAAATCTCTTATTAGTGATCTTGCTCTTAAGCGGTCTATTAGACCCGATATTATCTTTGTGGATTACCTTAACATTTGTGCGTCCCAAAGATATAAAGGCAGCATTGTCAACTCCTATACATACGTCAAAGCAATCGCAGAGGAACTTAGAGGTTTTGCTTGCGAGTGTAACGTTCCTATCGTCTCTGCTACGCAGACCACTCGTTCAGGTTATGGTAGCACTGACGTTGACCTCACTGATACTTCTGAATCCTTTGGTCTGCCTGCTACTGCTGATCTTATGTTTGCCCTTATTTCTACTGAAGAGCTGGAGGGCATGAATCAAATCATGGTGAAGCAACTCAAGAACCGATATAATGATCTGGTATCAAATAAGAGATTTTGTTTGGGTATTGACAGAGCGAAGATGAGGTTGTATGATGTTGAGGATTCTGCTCAGGAAGACCTGGTTGACGCTGGTCAAGGTTCGCAAGAACAGCAAATCGACATCGTGAAAAAATTCACAGCAAAGAAAACGTTCCAAGATCTAAAGTATGATTGATCCAATTAAGTATGCACAATTTGTCAATGCGGTCACGTCGCAACAAAGTAAAGACCACGAAGCATTCGTTTATCGTATTCAAGAACTTGAGGGTCAGGGATTTCCTTCCGAGCGACTGCTTACTGCTTCTGTAGGCATGTGTGCTGAGGCAGGTGAGTTTACCGAAGTGGTGAAAAAGATTGTCTTCCAAGGCAAACCTGTCAATGAAGAAAACCTGTTTCACCTGAAGCGTGAACTGGGTGACATCATGTGGTATGTCATGCAAGCATGTATGGGTCTTGATACAGATCTGAATGAAATCATTGAAATGAATGTGGACAAACTTGTAGCACGTTATCCTGGTGGTGAGTTTGATGTTCACTACTCTGAAAACCGTCAAGAAGGAGATGTATGAAGTATACTGAAGATGTACTCGTCGATGCCATTGCCGCTCTCGGATGGGATGTTGCCAAAGACGACATTCATGTTGAGATCGGCGGCACCCAAGTCTATGAGATTGAAGGTGCTGGCACTAAGTGGGCACCAGTCAGAGGAACGAGAAAGTATAATAAAGATGCTTTCATTGTAATCAAGAACAGATCACGCGATCCCTTTGTCCCATCTAAACCTATGGAGGAAAAGAGCAATGAAGGATGAACCAATTACAGTTGACGATTACAAATGCGTATCTGATGAATTTTTTCAGAAGTATAACTTTGTAAGAGAGCGTATGCAACTGGGAGCAAAAGCAGAGGATGTTCTTAAAGTGATGGAAGCACTGAGTGGTGCTGTTATGAAAGAACGGGCAAAAGCAAAAATCGGTCCCTTTGGATTTAAAAAAGATGATACAGATAATTGATGACTTCCTTCCTCTTCATGAATGGATGGCACTTGATCATATCATCAATGGTGATATAATGCCCTGGTATTGGAATAACCAAATTACATATAGAGATTTTAAAAATGAACCAGGGCAATTTACTCATTCATTTTTCATGCCAAATGAAGGAATTGTCACTGATCATTGGAATGTAGTAAGACCAATCTTAGATAGAATTGCTACAGATGTTGAGGGTCATCCAGCAGGAAAACGCATTTATCAAACTCTTAGGGTCAAGGCAAATCTGAACTGGAGAACAGATAAACAAATACAACTGGGTGAATATCATAGCGATTATCCCGCTATACATAATGCAACCACTGCAATCTTTTATTGTAATACCAACAATGGTTATACTAAGTTTGAAGAGAATGAACAAGAAGTTCAGTCTAAAGCAAACCGTTTGGTAATCTTTCCTGTTGGTTTGAAGCATGTTGGATATTCTGCAACAGATACCAAGCGTAGAGTGCTAATTAATTTTAACTATCTCATGTATTGATGGACAACGACAATCGTATTCCAAGATGGAAAGAGGCAAGCAACAAAGCAATTGCAGAAAATCTACTAACCAGTATCGCGGAGCTACTTGATGGAAGATGGTACAGAACCGAAACCCTCAACTCTAGAGGAGAAAGAACCCGACGATACATTATCGAATCCAACATTACCGAAAGATCCGATAGTCCCGAGTCTGATGCTCCTGGGGGTGATAGCAGCGACACTTAGTGTTATCGTTGCTGGATACATACATGGGAACATGCACATCGAAGCAGTTTATCACTCACTTACTAACTTCACATGAACTTAGATCTTCAAGAAATCGATCACATCCTCAGAGCATTGGAAACAATGTCTTCTTACGAACAAGCAAGAGCACGAGAAGGAATTCAACCAGGTGTAGTAGACCAACTGCGCTTGGTTCAAAAACTGCAAGACTATAGAGTTCGTCTCACATAATAAATAGATTTGACGACCAATAGTAGTTTGATTGTGGCAAAATTAAAAAACAAAGGACTTGCTTTTGAACATGCCGTAATGTATGCTGCTACTTCTAGGATTACTGGATCTAGAACTCGGGAGCAGGAAAAAGCATTTAACGAAGCAGCTGCTAAGTGGCCAGATATCGATAAGGATATACAAGACACTGCAACAAGGATTGTACAGGATCTTGCTCCCAGATCTGCGGCAGATAAACAAAAGTTTTACGGATCCTTTAAAAAGATGTCTGGTGGGACAGAACCAAAAACAGACATCTTATTTGTAAAAAATGGTAAAAAATATAAGTGTTCTATGAAATGGGGAGATTCATTTCAGTTAACAAGTTCTGGTATTGATACTTCAGTTCAAACTCTTACTAAAGTTTTGAGAAAATGTGCTGCAGACATGGGTAAGAATAATATGTCTACAACTGAGTTAGGAACTTTACAACTTATTGTTGAACAAATTGCTAACAAGTTTGAGAATAGAACTGGGACTGTAACTGCTCCAGAAGCAGATAGAATGATGAGAGACGTGGAGAAAGCAGGTGGTCTTAATGAGCAACTGCAAGAGATTTTAGGTTCTCGAAGAGCACCTAGTGGTGCTGTGGCATATGATGCATTCAAGTATGAACTAACAAAAGAATGTATGACTGGTGACTTGACATTTACTGATAAGGATATGGTTGCTGACCATCTTCTTACTGAGCACGGTCTAAAACCAATTGATGATAAAGCAATTCGTGAAGTGATGGGAAAGGCGGGTGTGAGATTTTCTAAGAAGGGCAGAGGAACAGATAAAGTAACTGGTGTCCGTAAGAACGCTATTACGATCAGGTACGAAGTCTAAACTGGCACAAGATCATGTGTGACTCGACCCTGACGTGCTATAATAATGGCATAGAGACAGAGGAAACCTTGCCTAACAAACACTTGGAGCACCTGGAAGATCTGATCTTCACTGGTCGCAGGGAAGCGTTGTCTGCAGTATGGTCTGCTATCAACAAACCCAAACTGAGTGTCAAGTGGGACGGTGCCCCTGCTATTGTTTTTGGTACTGATCCTCGTAATGGCAAGTTCTTCGTCGGAACCAAATCCGTTTTCAATAAAGTCAAGGTCAAGATCTGTTATTCTCAGACGGATATTGACGAACATTACAAGGGCAACGTTGCGAACATTCTTCGCCTATGCCTTCGTAATCTTCCTCATCTCCGTGGAATTTACCAAGCTGACTTCATTGGGGTCGGTGGCGGGTCTGTATATCGTCCTAATACTTTGGAGTATCGTTTCGCCCGTCCGACTAATCGTGATATTGTCCTTGCTCCACACACTTCTTATACCGAGATTTCTCCGAATGCTGTGGGGAGTGTTGGCATTGATCTACCTTCTGTACTGGGCACTCAGTTCTTAGGAAAGGAAGAAGCATCTGCTATGGTCCCTAAGAGACTTGTGTTTAATGCCATTCAGTTTGCCAGTAGAGTTGCCCGTTGTAAGGTGCCTAGCGAGAAAGCACGTCCTCATATTCTCAAGCACATCAACAAATTTATTCGTGCTGGTTCTATTCCTAGTGCAGAAGTATTGTATCTTACGCTAGATGCTAAATATAAGAGTGAGGTCAACGTGACGACTTTTAAAGTGTGGCACATGATCTTCCAACTGAAGCAGCGTCTACTCGATGCTATCGTTGTTAATGGAACAGTTGATTGTTACATCGATGGAAAACCTGCTCGACATGAGGGGTTTGTTACTGTTTCTGACACACCGTATAAAATCGTAGATAGACTGTCTTTTAGTAAAGCAAACTTCAATCTTAGTAAAAATTGGAAGCATGAAAAAGTTTAGTGCTTTTCTAAACGAAGCCCAACGATCATTCGCAGCAAAAGCTGCAGAGAAATTAAACCTTAAACATATTGGTTACGGTAGATATGCAGACCCTTCGGGGAATGTAACCCATATGTCTAAGGATGGAAAGCTTGTAAAATTATCACCTGGTCAAGAACCTGAGGTAGGTCAGCAGAATGGAGGAGAAGAAACTGCAGACGGCTCGGGTGCGGTCGATCAAGGTGCAATATCTATTACATTTGGAAGATTTAATCCACCTACTATTGGTCACGAACGCCTCATAGAAAAAGTAGCAAAAGAGGCAAAATCTAATGGAGGAGAGTATAGAATATACCCCTCAAGGTCGCAGGATCCTAAGAAGAATCCCCTTGACGCAGGCACAAAAATTAAGTTTATGCGGTTGGCGTACCCTGATCACGCTAACGCGATTGTCGATAGCGACGATATGCGTACTATATTTGATGTTCTTTCCGCCCTCGATAATGACGGGTATAGCTCAGTTAATATTGTGGTGGGAGGCGACAGGGTATCTGAGTTCAACTCGCTCGCAACAAAATACAACGGAAAGTTATATACATTCGACGACATCAAAGTAACATCTGCAGGTGGTCGTGACCCCGACGCCGAAGGTGTAGAAGGTATGTCTGCATCTAAGATGCGTAAGGCAGCAGTCGAAGGTGACTTTGATACGTTTGATGAAGGTCTTACCAAGGCAATGTCGAACAAAGACAGAGAAGCGTTATACTTGACCCTGCGCCAATCGATGCAGGTTCAAGAAACCTTTGAGGATTTCGCAGAAGCATCATACGATTTGTATGAAGTTGCTCCTAAGTTAGATCCCCAAGGTCTTCGCGAAGCATACTTTGGCGGTGAACTTTTTGAAATAGGATGCTTTGTAGAAAATGTTAACACGGGGGTCATTGGTAAGGTCGTTAGTCGTGGTAGCAATTATGTCATCTATATTGATGAGCATGATAGTGTATATCGTGCTTGGTTGAAAGATCTTGTAGAGAGAAATGATATCAAGTATTTTGATTTCACTCCTGCAGGTGAGATGGGTACAGACGAACTAACAGACTACATGCGTAAACTCACTCCTGGTGAGTTCATTCGTAAGATAAATAAAAAGGACAAGGTTACTAAGTAAGATGAACTTAAACGATTTACCTGATATGTCGGACGCCTTGAAAAAGGTCCAACAGTTCGATGAAAAGAAATTAGATCCCGTTGGTCAGGAAGATGCTGACGTAAACAATGACGGTAAAGTTGACAAGACAGATTCTTACTTGAAGAACCGTCGTAAGACGATCGCTAAAGCAATCAAGAAAGAAGAAGTTGAGCAGGTTGATGAAGCAGATTCTTTAGCAGCAATGGCAGCACGTCGTGAAAAGCGTCTTGCTCGTCAAAGAAAGCAAATGGGCACTTCCTCAACTGGTCAAGACTTTGGTCATGACTATGGTATTTCTTCTGCCGAGCGTAAGAAGAGACAGCAAGCAGAGTTTGATAAGTTTGTTGGTAAGAAGACTAAGAAAGAAGCATTCGCATTCTCTGAGGTAGACTTTGAGGAATTAGATCTCTTTGGTGAAGAGATCGATGCTCTGACTGATGAGCAGTTGGTTGAATTCTTTGAAGAAGCAATTCTGGAGATGGCAGAAGATGATCAGGATCTGATCGAAATCTGTGAGCATCTTGAGGAAGTTGAGATCCTTTCTGAAGCATCCGATTCCTATTATGATTCTGCTGTTAAATCTTCTAAGGAAGCATCCAAGAAACCTGAAGTTAAGGCAGCAAACCGTCGTGCTCGTGTTGAGCGTATGAAGAAAGCAGCAGGTGCTGCTGCTAAGAAAGTTGGTAGCGCAGTTAAGTCTGGTGCTGCTAAGGCAGGTGCTGCTGCTAAGTCTGGTGCTAAGAAAGCAATTGGTGCTGGTGCTCGTGCTGCAGGTCATGCAGTTGGTGAGTTCCAAGCACAACGCATCAAGTCTAAGCGTGCTGCAATGTCTCGTCCCGAAAAGAAGAAAGAAGCACCTAAGTCTTCCGATGATGATGGTACTGGTGGTAAGTTAGATAAACTGCTGGCAGATACCAGAGGAACCTCCAGCAGCTCTTCTTCTAGTTCTTCTGGTGGTGGCGGGGAAAAGAAAAAAGGTCCTGGTCTTCTTAGAAGACTTGGCAGCGCAGTTAAGCGTGGTTTGAAGAAAGCAGTTGGTAAGACTTCCCGTGCAGTCTCCAAGGGTAGCGACAAACTTGCTAAGCGTATGGGTGAATCCTACGATCAAATTGCAAGTCTCTATGAATCTGGTCTCTTCTCTATCGAAGAGATTGAGAATGTAATCGAAGAAGGTTACAAAGAGATCGATCGTGCTAAGGAAAACAAAATGTATCGTCGTGCAGGCAACCTTGCTCGCACAGGACTTTCTTCCAAAGGTAAGAAGAAAGAAGATGCATTGAACAAGTCCAATAAGATCGTCTCTGCTATTGCCCGTCAGAAAGAAAACGAGCGTTTCAAGAAGATGGGTGACGAAAAAGCACGCGACAACTACGGGGGTTGATATGCTGAGTTTCAGAGAACTCTCGGAAAAGAAAACCAAAATCAAAATCAATCCTCGTAAAGAGGAAGTGATGGAGGGTGGTTGTGGCACCATGCCTAAGATGGCAAAGGGTGGCGAAGTCAAGCGTAATCATGGTGAGGATTGCGATTGTATGAAGTGTGACAAGAAACGTCGCGCTGATGATCTTGGTGATGAAAAAACAGTATCTACGGAGGAAACAGCCTATGTCAGTCAAAAAGAAGTTTCAGAAGAAAGCACAAAAGAGAGCGAAACTGAAATCTTCTTGACATTTGGGCAGTTTAACGAGGATAGAGCAGCAGATGCAAAGGCATCTTTAGAAAAAATCAAAGCACGTCAGAAGGTTCTCGATGCACACGAGAAGAAGACTGGCAAGAAACTTGACATCAACAAATCAGTTGAAGCAAGAGCGCACAAGAAAAACTTCCCTGGTGCTAAGCGCACTGGTAAGAAGGTGAAAGGTGCTAAGGAGACTCCTTCAGAGACTCAGAACAGAAGAATCAATAAAGCAACTGAGCGTATTGTCAAGCGTGGTTACACTTCTAAAGAAAAGAAAGAAGTAAAAGCAATGGCAAAGCATACATCACGCTATGACTAACGAAGAGCTAAAACATCTGGAGCAAGAGAAGTCTCATAAAGAACGTGACGCTCGCATGAAATATGGCAAGCGTTACAAAGAAGTTCTTAAGAGACAGAAAGAAGCAAAGGATAAATTGCATCACGAAACTAGAACCAAAGGTGTTCGTTTTTACGATAAGAAAGGTTCTGGTTACATCAAAGATGGACAGAAAAAATATGATTGAGCCTATATAGGATAGACCCCTTTATAGGACAAAATCATGTTAGCATTTTTACTCCCTCTCGCTAAAAAAGTTGTAGCAGATGCAGTATCGAAGATCCCTGATGATGCAGACCTCGGTGAAAAACTGATTGATATCTGCATCCTGGTATTAGAAAAGGCAGTAAAGCTTACTAAGACGACCGCAGACGACGCTCTGCTGGAAGCAGTGAAACAAGCTTTGGTTACGAGAGAAGACGCCGCGTAGGCGATTTTAGAGGGGTCTCAGAGACCCCTTTTTTTATAAATAATTAGAGAAAACCGACGAACTTAGGAGCATTAACCATGGCGCTTTGGGGTATTACCGACGCTGACGAATCTAAACCCAAGTGGGCTGTGCGTGGCGGCGCAGTTGATCAACAGAATATCTTCGCTACTTCTGCTGGATGGGTTCTGCGTCATTATAAGAACGCAGCAAAAACAGAATACTGGGATGAAGTTCTGGTAGCAGTTGACGGTCTTGTCGGTGCTGGTAGCCGTGGTACAGATACCCTGGGTAATGCTGATATCACCGCAATCTTCTTTGAGGAGACGGGTTACGAAGCTGCTGCAACTGGAACTGTTGTTGTTATCTATAACGAACAGGTTGATGTTACCAACGGCGCAACTCTGGTTGTCAGAAACACTACTGATTCTGCTGACATCACTGCAACTGCTGCAGCACAAACTGCAACTAACCGTGTTGAGTTTACCTTCACTGTTGCTGCACAGGGTAAGGTGCATGACATCCAAGCACAAACCATCTCTGGAACCATTGTTGATACAGGTACATCAACCGCATCCGACAAGGTATTCGTTGCTGGTGACGTTGTAGGCGCTGGTGGTTCTGGTTCTACCACATCATTTACTGCAAGTTGATAAATGAAATTTGACGAACTGAATGAAGATAACTACATTCTGTTCGCCATAAAGCATTATGAAAACCCTCATTGCGTAACACGCGATGACTTTGATGAAGACATCAAACGCTTCAAGTATCTAAAAAGACTCTTGAAGCGTTATGTAAGAGGGGGTCCGTTGAGGACCCATCTCATTATCAACCATCTCATCATACTTTATAATGTTTTTGGTGAAGCAGCAACTCCTCTGCTCTTTTTCAAGTTAGAGCGGGAGTATTGGTGTATTTTAAAAACTATATTACTTTACTTGAATAAATATCCTGTAGGAATGCTTCCTGAATTAGAGGAAGATCCTGATATCCAAGAAGAACTTTTAAAGATATGACCGTAATGACTGCTGGTACTGGTGGATTTGGTGGCGATGCTGCTGCCACAGGTCCTAACGCGGGTTATGATCCTGTCCTAAAGTTCAGGAATAAACTCAAGAAGAGTAAAGAAGATAAGAAACTTGTAGCACCTGGTAACAAACTGGGTGAATCGAAAGAAAATCCTACGATGCCTTCTCGCTTGTTCCAATACAAGGTAACTATTCCTGAAGTTGGTGAGACAGTAATTTATGCATCGTCTCCTGCAGAACTCTCCCGCAAACTTCGTATGGTGATTGCTCCTCAACATAGAGCAGACATCAAACTAGAAAGAATTATGCCAGGAGAAGCTGGTAAGTTTTTCATGGACAAGCGCATGAAGCATATGCGTAATGTCAAAGAGCAAGCAGACCAGCAAATGAAGCAGCAGATGGCACAGCAGAAGATTGCCATCGAGAAGAAAAAGATTATGATGAAGAAGCAGGAACTTCAGAAGCAGTTGCAACTGAAGACCCAACAGTTGAAGAAGCAAGCAAGAGCTGGCGCAGAACAAGACGCAACTAGGTAAATGGCATTCGGTTTAGGAAAGCTGGCAGTACTGGAATCTAAACTTGACATCTACGAAGATCTTTCCAAAGAGATGTTGGAGAAGTTAGAGCGTGCTGTATTTACTATTTCTGAAAACAGCAATAAAGTATCAGTCATTCTTGAGCGTCATGAAAGTCGTTTAGATGAAGCGACTAGATCGGATCAGTTGATTATTAAAATGATCGAAGAGATGAAAGATACTGAAGAGAAAAACCATAAGATTCTTCACGATAGAATTGATAGAATTCAAAAGAAAGTTGACAGTAATCAGAAGTTTGTAATTGGTGCTGGTGCTGTCTTAGCAACTCTTGTGGCAATAATGCAAGTGGTCCCACCAATGATTAGGGTCTTGACACCATCGCTACAAACGAGTACACTGGACACAGTGGTTGTCCAACGTATTGTCTAATTTTGTTGATGCTCATTATGTGAATCTTCTGTCTGGACGACTAGATAAATTCACCAGAAAGAAAGAAGACCTGTACAACTTTCGTTGTCCTTACTGCGGAGACTCTCAGAAGCGCAAGAATAAGGCACGAGGGTACTTCTTCCGTATCAAAGCAGACATGGTATTTAAATGCCATAACTGTGGCGTGGGAAGAACTTTGCCAAATTTTCTGAAAGACAACGCTCCCGATCTCTATGATGAATATCTCATGGAGAGATATAAGAATGGTACTACTGGTAAGGGATCGTTTGTTCCTAAACCTAAGATGAACTTTGAGAAACCCAAGTTCAAGAAAAAGGGAGAACTGCAAAGTTGTTCGGAACTAAATAAAGAACACTTTGCACTTGGGTATCTATTAGGTCGTCGAATTCCCGAGAAGTATTTCTCAGAACTTTACTTTGTCGAAGACTTTTGTACCTGGGTCAACACTCAAAAACCTACGTTCCAAGATGTCAAAAAGGATCACCCAAGAATTATTATTCCTTTCATTGACCAACAGGGAGAGTGGTTTGGATTTCAAGGAAGGTCCTTGAAAGCGGATGATAAGTTGCGATACATCACCATCATGTTGGATGAAAATCGCAGCAAAGTGTATGGTCTAAATCGTGTAGATTTCAATAAGACTGTATACGTTACAGAAGGACCTTTCGATAGTCTATACATAGATAACGCGATTGCCATGGCAGGTGCCGACATTGATTGGGACATGCTAGAAGGTAAGGAGGTCGTATTCGTTTTTGATAATGAAAAGCGAAACCGAGAGATTGTAAAAAGAATAGAGAAAGCAATTTCTAAGGGTTACGAGGTCGTCATTTGGCCAAGTTCTCTTGAGGAAAAGGACATAAACGATATGTTCAATGCTGGACATGACGTACAATCTCTGGTAGAATTTAACACTTATGAAGGATTAGAGGCATCAATTAAACTCAGCGAATGGAAAAAGGTATGAAAGAAATTCACGTCATTAAAAGAAACGGTGAAAAAGAACTTCTGAACCTAGACAAGGTTCATGCTATGGTCGAGCACGCTTGCAATGGTCTTGCAGGGGTCTCGGAATCTCAGGTAGAAATGAACGCAGGTCTTCAGTTCTTTGATGGTATCAAGACCTCTGATATTCAGGAAATCCTCATTCGCTCTGCCAATGATCTTATTTCTCTGGAAGCACCTAACTATCAGTTTGCTGCTGCTAGATTGCTTCTGTTTGGTCTTAGGAAAGCAGTATACAATGGTCACCCTGATGGACACCCTCCTCTTTTGGAGCACGTCAAAAAGTGTGTAGAATTGGGTGTCTATGATAGTGATATTCTAAGTAAGTATTCTGAGGAAGAGTGGGAAAAACTCAATAGTTATATTGATCACGATCGTGACTTCTTGTTTACATATGCTGGCATTCGTCAGGTTGCGGATAAATATCTAGTGCAGGATCGTAGCACTGGGGAAGTCTTTGAGACGCCTCAGTTCATGTATATTCTGGTTGCTGCAACACTTTTCCAAGACGACGATAAGTTTTATAGACTGGAGTATGTCAAACGATACTACGACGCAATCTCAAAGCACAGACTCAACATTCCCACACCTATCATGGCGGGGGTTAGAACTCCACTTCGACAATTTGCGAGCTGTGTTCTTGTTGATGTTGATGACACCCTCGATAGCATTTTTAGTAGCGACATGGCTATTGGTCATTACGTTGCACAACGTGCTGGAATCGGCATTAACGCGGGTCGCATCAGAGGCATCAACAGTAAGATCAGGGGCGGTGAAGTTCAGCACACAGGCGTTGTACCATTTCTCAAAAAGTTTGAGTCAACTGTCCGATGCTGCACACAAAATGGCATCCGAGGTGGAAGCGCAACTGTCCACTTTCCAATCTGGCACCAAGAAATAGAAGACATTATTGTTCTTAAGAACAATAAAGGAACCGAAGATAATAGAGTTCGTAAGTTAGACTACAGTATCCAGTTCAGTAAACTCTTCTATGAGAGGTTCATCCAAAATGGCATCATCACACTATTCAGTCCGCACGACGTGCCAGGTCTGTATGATGCTTTTGGCACTGATAGATTTGACGGGATGTATGTGGACTATGAATCAGATCTCTCTATTCCAAGAAAGACTGTCAAGGCGCAGGAACTGTTCCTGAATATCTTGAAAGAGAGAGCAGAGACTGGTCGTATTTACATTATGAATATTGACCACTGCAACTCTCACTCGTCCTTCAAGGATAAAGTAAACATGAGTAATCTCTGTCAAGAGATCACTCTGCCTACCGATCCACTTCAGCATATTGATGGGCAAGGTGAGATTGCTCTGTGTATTCTTTCTGCCATCAACGTTGGTAAACTGAAGAACATTGATGAACTGGATGATCTTTGCGAACTTGCAGTGCGTGGTCTGGATGCTCTGATTGATTACCAGCAGTATCCTGTCAAGGCAGCAGAGCAGAGCACCATCAATCGTCGCTCACTGGGCATCGGTTATATTGGTCTGGCACATTACCTTGCTAAGAATGGTGCATCCTATGATTCTCAGAAGGCGCATGACCTGGTTCATAAGCTCACTGAGAGGTTCCAATATGCCCTTCTAACAGCGTCTAATCGCATGGCAATGGAGAAGGGTCCTTGCGGGTATTTTGGTAAAACTAAGTACTCTGATGGAGTTCTTCCCATCGATACATATAAGAAGGAAGTGGACGAGATTGTACCGAATGACCTTTCATGTGATTGGGAATGGCTTCGCGAACGAATTCTACAATACGGATTGCGACACAGCACTCTGTCCGCACAGATGCCTTCGGAGAGCAGTTCCGTTGTGTCAAACGCTACCAATGGAATCGAGCCTCCTAGAGCATACCTGTCCGTTAAGAAGAGTAAAAAGGGACCCCTTAAGCAGATTGTCCCGTCTTACACAACGCTTAAGAACAGTTATACCCTTCTCTGGGACATGCACAACAACGACGGATACATCAAAGTCACCGCCGTAATGCAAAAGTTCTTTGATCAGGCAATCTCTGGTAACTGGAGTTACAATCCAGAAAACTATACCGACAATGAGGTGCCTGTATCAGAGATGGCGAAAGATCTTCTTACCACCTACAAGTATGGTTGGAAGACATCTTATTATCAAAATACATATGATAACAAGAAAGATGGTGATGAGGAAGTGAAAGGTAATGTTGACGAATTGATTAACGAACTACTTAACACGGAGGAAGAAGATTGTGACAGTTGCAAGGTCTGAGGTAGAGGGAATGACAGTATTTAATAGAAACAAAGTGAATACAAAGAAGCAGCCCATGTTTTTTGGGCAACCTCTGGGAGTCCAGAGATATGATGAATACAAGTATCCTGTATTTGATAAACTCACTCAGCAGCAACTGGGTTATTTTTGGAGACCCGAGGAGGTCTCTCTTCAGAAAGATCGCAGTGATTACCAAACACTTACGCCAGAACAAAAGCACATTTTTACCAGCAATCTTAAGTACCAGATCATGCTGGATAGTGTACAAGGGCGTGGTCCTGGGATGGCTTTTATCCCTTACTGTTCATTACCTGAACTCGAAGCTTGTATGAATGTATGGGAGTTTATGGAGATGATCCATAGTCGCTCCTATACCTACATTATCAAAAATGTATATTCGGATCCTGGAGAAGTGTTTGACACTATCCTGGATGACGAGAAAGTTATGGATCGTGCTAGCAGTGTAACTGAATCGTATGATGATTTTATTCAGCAAGCACACCAGTATGACAATGGCACCATGTGGGATCTTGCACGAGAAGGTCACGCCTCTGGTCAATGGGAACGACGTGAGTTGAAACGTAAACTCTATCGAGCAGTCGCCAATGTTAACATCCTGGAAGGAATTCGTTTCTATGTCTCGTTTGCGTGCTCGTTTGCTTTTGGCGAGAATAAACTTATGGAGGGCTCGGCTAAGATTTTATCTCTTATCGCAAGAGATGAAAGCCAACACCTGGTTATCACGCAAAATATTCTCAAAAACTGGGCAAACGGAGACGACCCAGAAATGTCAGTCATTGCAAAAGAAGAAAAACCGTTCGTAGCAGAAATGTTTCAGCGAACAGTTAACGAGGAAAAGATGTGGGCAGACTATCTGTTTAAGGAAGGTAGTATGATTGGTCTAAATGATCGACTGCTTCATAATTATGTTGAGTGGATTGCAAACCGCAGGATGAAAGCAATTGGTATTGATCCTATCTTTGATATTCCTGCTAAGAATAATCCTCTCCCCTGGACTGAGCACTGGCTCAACTCTAAGGGTCAGCAGAACGCACCTCAAGAAACGGAGATTGAAAGTTATGTCGTCGGAGGAATCAAACAAGATGTCCAAGCAAACACCTTCGCAGGGTTCGCCCTCTGATCCTCGTAACGAGGAAGACTATGACACCTGGGAATATGGTACTGAACCTATCCCAGGTGATGATAACTGGGCAGCAAAAACCTATGATGATTTGGTTGAAAGCGCCAATGAGATTGGTCCAAATGTTACGGACATGCTTTGGACCGCTGCAAAAAAGCAAGCCTTAAGAGATCGTGAAGTTGTATCACGGCAAACTACGTCTGAAGAGTAGTCGTGCTATAAATATAGATGTAGCGAATGCTACGAACTTTACGTTCATCTCACAATGCTCAGCATTTTACTGGCATTGACCTTAGCCCATCATGATGATGCTAGTCCTTACGGTTGGCATATGAGTTGTGAAAGGTTCCTTCAGACACGAGTTGAAATTCTTATGGATGACAACTTGGATCGACGATCTAAATATAATCTACTAGGTTATCTTAGATCTAAAGTTGACGGTCAATGCGACCAAATGTTAGTATAGTGAGACGCAAGTAAGTCGCGGAACGGAGCGTTCATCCCATGATTGAGTTACTACTCTACGCAACGATGACCTGTTCAGATGCTGATGCATTAATGATCAGAGTTAAAGCACAAGAACATCTTGAACCTAAAATTCAAGTTGAAATTGTGGAGACCATTAAGGACTCTGTGCCAGAGTGTGATTGGTATTGGGACGCAAACGACTGAAGGAACGGGAAAAACGGATCCTCGGAAACGAGAGAAGGTTCAATTTCACCCATTCTTTTAGGAGACCTACAATGAACACCCTTAACCTGATCAAGAAGCAGATCGAGAAAGCATCAGCACTGCATGACGCACAAATTGCTATGACCACTTACCGTGGTGTTAAGTTTGAGTGTAAGCAGGATGTTGCAGAAGTACATGGTACTTTCTGCTATCGCGGTCACACTTATAACAAGTGATCGCTATGGAAACTCTTACGGTTGTTGGACTTACGTCCTTAGGTTGTGCCGCATTTATCGGCATGATTTATGGAGAACTCATTCTTCTACAGAAGATGTGAGGAGGGGGTCAAATGAAGATCAAACTAGAGTATGATCTTCCAGAATTTGACCCTGAGAAACACGATCCAGATAAAGTCTTTGGATTTTTGACTTATCGTGGAGTACATTATGCAAAGTGGATTAATCTTAAACCATTTAGCAACAAAAACTGGAGAATCACGTCTTGATTTCGTAACAAAGGACCCACTCGGGTCCTTTTTTGCTATCCTAAATACAAGAAATTGCATAGGAGTACCATGAAAATCTTCCTGGACTGCTCTGATGCCGAGCTCATTGCTAATGCATTTGAGACGGGGTTAATTGACGGCGTGACCACCAACCCCTCTCTGATGAGAAAAGCGGGACAAGATCCAAAAGAAGTTATCAAGGAGATCTCAGAGATCTTCCCTTGGAACGCTTCTATTTCTGCTGAGGTTGTAGGAGATACAGCAGAAGAGATGCTCGACATGGCAGAAGAGTACATTAACATCGGACCAAACATTACAATCAAAGTTCCATGCACAGTAGAAGGTCTCAAAGCATGTAGAGAACTTGCAGACGACGATGTTACGGTTAACGTGACATTGATTTTTTCATCAGCACAAGCAATCCTTGCTGCTAAAGCAGGAGCAACATTCGTTTCACCATTTGTGGGACGAGTATTCGATCAATCCTTCGACGGTACGAAATTGATTGAGGAAATTGCAGATGTCTACGCTACACACCAAGTTAAAACTCAAGTCCTTGCTGCATCTGTCAGAGAAGTTCACCAAGTATCCTCTGCTTTTAGAGTGGGAGCTGATATTTGTACTTTGCCTCTTCCCGTTTTTAACAAGATGTATAGTCATGTCTTGACTGATAAGGGTCTAGAAGCATTTGATAAAGATTGGAAGGAGTTGCAACAATGCCTAGGGGTATAATGAATAAGGTGGACATCCTTGCCAGGGTGCTTAAACTTAAGCATGAACTTGGCAAGGGTGCATATGATCACCAAGATCATGAGTTTCGCGAGGGATATGACCACGCATTAAACCAAGTCCTAGACATGATCGGAGAATACTCACAATGAATAAAAATAATCTCAAGATCCTTATAAGAGATCTTGAGTTTCTTCTTAACGAACTTAAGGCAGAAGTATACTCGGACACTGAAGCTTACCTAGATAGTGAGAATGTGAGACGAGTACACATACACGATGACGACGGAGAAACAGACTGATTATGAAAACCCCTGGATTTTTAACGGACACCCTTTTTTATCTGAGAACATTGACGACCATTTCGGTTTTGTCTATTGCATTACAAATACACTCACAGGTAAAAGATACATCGGACGCAAATACTTTCACCAATTACGAAAACCTAGAGGTGGTGGTAGGCGAGTTAAAAGTGAAAGCGACTGGAAAAAATACTACGGCAGCTCTCGTGAACTTACTGAAGATCGCAAACAGTTCGGGAATCTGGTCTTCAAACGAGACATTTTAAGCCTACATAAAAGTAAGGGGCTCACAAATTTTGAAGAGACCCGACAACTTTTTCTCAATAATGTACTTACGGAGGCGATGACAGATGGGTCACCAGCGTTTTACAACTCAAACATTCTTGGTAGGTACATGCGTAAAGACTACTTCAAAACTGGCACAGACGATTGACGCTCCCTGAGCAGTCTGTTATAATTACAAGGTAGTCAAGGGAGTTCCAATGAACGACGAGTTCAACGAAATTGAAGACGCGATGTTTGATCTGATGATTGATCACTTGCATCAGTTTGCTGAGCTTGCAGATGAAGGGGACGAACTTGCTGCCGTTTGGGTCAGTAGCTCAGCGGATAGAGCAACTGCCTTCTAAGCAGTTGGTCGCAGGTTCAAATCCTGCCTGACTCGTTGCCCTTCGGGGCATACGGTCCATTGCTAGTAAACATATGACTACAGCACAAAAGTTCTCGTCCGTCATCGATGTCCTTACAGATGCCGTTGATCGACAAGTAACACTTGACATCGAGTATCCTATCATTTATAATCAAGTACTGAAATTCTATGAGGAGAAAGGTGTCGATTTCTATGGTGATGTAGATGAGGATTATGATATCCTCTTGACTAAACTTGAACAGGACCTCTTTTATTATGAACCAAGTGAAAGTTCTTCTTGAACGTTTTCCTTATCGGTATGTCTCGGTTGGGGTACTCGAAAACGGGTATCCCGACTACCGAATCCAGAAAGCAAATGAGTACACCAAGCGTTACTCGGACATGTATCTTCTAGACAACCAGATGCAACTTCTGACTGCTATGGAAGATTTCGAGTACACCAAGTGGTTGGATCCCGACCGCGTTCCTTGTTACATCAAAGACACCGTATTATCATGACCGTTTATCAACAAGCAGTACAAGCACTCAAAGAATGCGTCAAAGACGCTATGGATACTAATGTAGATGCGAGCACACAAAGCGAACTCTGGCGTCACTACCAAGGTATCAAAGCAATTGAAAAGCAACTCGGTCGTTCTAGTATGTCATTCAAACTGGATGGCATTGATCGTGTGATGGATTATGATCCTGATTACAACATTCAAGCAGCACAACCTGTTGATTTGGATAATCAGTTTCTTAAAGATGTAATTACATTCTCCTAGTCTTTGCCAATAGACTTTAAACTAGATGGTTTTTGACTGGATGACAGTCGCTCATAAGAACACAAGGTTTCTTGCTTTCGTTTCCTCAAAAGCAGGTGGTGGAGTCAATTTGACCCATTTATTGGGACCCATTACGGGTCCTTTTTTTATACATAAGTTTTGGTCATCAAACAATAGCTTGACAAAATGTAAAGAAACCATATATAATGTAACAGTTCTTCACACACTATTATGACAGTCACAACAAACGAACACGGGCAGAACAATATGTTTGCTCGTGAACCTGCAATGTATATGACCGACGAGGATCGTGAGCGTTACGGTTTTGAATCTCACGCCGAACGTGCTGAGAAACTGAATGGTCGCACTGCGATGATGGGTTTCGTAGCAGCCTTGATTTCTTACGCATTTACTGGTAAACTGTTCTTTGGAATTCTCTGAATAAATTATGGCAATGGTTCCTGAAGTCACTTGGAAGTTTCGAGATGGTGGCGCTTGGAAAGACGTTAATAGTATCGAGTTGTTTCGCAACAAACGAGTATTAATCTTTTCGCTACCTGGAGCATTTACTCCAACATGTTCGGTATTTCAACTTCCTGCTTATGAGGAAGCATACGATGAAATTCGTGAGCAAATGATTGACGAGGTATATTGCCTCTCAGTCAATGATGGTTTCGTAATGAATGCTTGGTTTGACGAACAGAACATCAAAAAAGTAAAATCTATTCCCGATGGTAATGGTGAGTTTACTCACGCTATGGGAATGTCAGTATCTAAATCCAATCTTGGATTTGGTTTCCGTTCTTGGCGATACGCAATGATTGTTGATCAATGCGAAATTGAAATGACTTTCGTTGAAGAAGGTAAGATCGGTAATTGTTATCAGGATCCTTACATGGTTTCTGACCCACAGACTGTCCTGAAGTATCTCAGGAGTAAGTGATGCCTAATCCCGATGCCCTTTGGGAGGACATCCAGAAGCTCGATGATTTGTATGAAGAGCTACTGTGGGATCCTGACGATGAACTACAATTTACACACGATGGCAAACGTGTCATCATTATTAACAAAACACAGGAGAACTCAAATGACTGAAAAAGCAGAACGCATCAACGGATGGGCAGCAATGATCGGAGTGATCGCTGCCATGGGATCATATGCAACAACAGGACAAATCATTCCTGGCATTTGGTGATCTAGAGAGGGGGAGCAATCCCCCTCTTTTTTTATACATAGTATTGAAGAATTTAATTTGGTCATGTCAAAAGATCCCAACAACACAAGTAAGTGGGTTGCAACTCGTCGCACTGAAGATAAAGTGATTGAGTATTTGGTTTCCCATACTACCTGGTCTCCTGACAAAAGATTTTCTAAAGTCTTTGACACTCAAGCAGGGGCAAGAAAGTATTTGAAGGAAGCGGGTCTTAAAGGCACTGTGCGAAAGCACTGAAGTGTGCTATACTGAAACGTTGTGGGCATTTGTTATGATCCTTGAAACTCTTTTGGCACTGACCCCAGCAGACTATACTCATCTTGCTAAGGCAGTATCTGTCGAAGCGGCACCAAATACTATGGATGAGTACTGCGTTGCAGTGTCAATTCTTAACCGTGTAAGATCTCCTAAGTATCCTAATAGTGTGTCCAAAGTGGTTTGGTCCCCTGGGCAATACGAAGGTTTATGGAGAAAGGCACCAACAGCATCACCCTCTCTGATTTCTCGTCTTAAAGACAATACAAAAATGCTGGCAGCGTACAGCATTATTGGTGATAGGACAGACTTCAAGGGGCAAAGTATGCTAAGATATCGTGTAGCATCGGAAGATCCGATGTGCGACCGTAAAGGAAACTTCTTTCATCACTACTGGCAAACATGATTAAAAAAATCAAGGAAACACTAAGTCAAGTATTTTTCTCTCCTGAAGCATCTGGAACTTGGGGTGTCGAATGTGCAATCGATGAAGAGATTGTTGATTGCAAGGAATTTGAAGAAGATGGTTTGGACTATGAAGACCAGTATTACACTGGTGTTCCTGCTCCTGATTACCTTCCAGAAGATCCTTGGTTCCCTTCTCCTATTCTGTCTGAGAAGCAGATGGAATATAAAGAAGCATATGATGCAGCAGTAGCAGATCAGCAAATTGCTGATGAAGTTTCTGGTCAGGAACCTTCTGACATTCACCAGAAGATGTATGAAATCGCAACCGCTTCAAACGGTACTGCGATCCAGCGTGATCCTATTGGTGGTTCTGAGAACTTTCAAGGTGGTGACAATGGTTATGGTTGGATGTCTGGCACTGGTATGAACCAGTTTAAATGAGTACAAATACTCTAATTTAGAGGTTGACGGAAAACCGCACCTCTGGTACAATAAATAGGTAAACAAATGTAACGAACCTTTGAGTTTTAGTTACGCAACACCCCGTAAACCGAGACCTATAGGGTGTATAAATCACGTCTCTCATACCTCGTCTAAGGGTGGCGAGGAATAGTAACTCCACCATTTCCCTGATGGTCTTACTTTTTGTTTAATTAAAATGGCTAGTTCAACTCTTTCGCGTCAACAGACGCAATCCACTTGGGAAAATTTCTGCGAGTGGGTAACTTCTACCAATAACCGCCTCTATGTCGGTTGGTTCGGTGTGTTGATGATCCCAACTCTGTTGGCAGCAACCGTCTGTTTCATCACCGCCTTCGTCGCTGCTCCTCCTGTGGACATTGACGGCATCCGTGAACCCGTCGCTGGTTCACTCATGTACGGTAACAACATCATCTCTGGTGCAGTTGTTCCCTCTTCCAACGCAATTGGTCTTCACTTCTATCCCATTTGGGAAGCCGCATCGCTCGACGAGTGGCTCTATAACGGTGGTCCTTACCAACTCGTAGTCTTCCACTTCCTCATTGGCGTCTTCTGCTACATGGGTCGTGAGTGGGAACTTTCCTACCGCTTGGGTATGCGTCCTTGGATCTGTGTTGCTTATAGCGCACCTGTCGCAGCAGCATCTGCAGTCTTCCTCGTCTACCCCTTTGGTCAGGGTTCTTTCTCCGATGGTATGCCTCTTGGTATCTCTGGTACTTTTAACTACATGCTTGTATTCCAAGCAGAACACAACATCCTTATGCACCCGTTCCATATGCTCGGTGTTGCTGGGGTATTCGGTGGATCTCTGTTCTCTGCTATGCATGGAAGTCTGGTTACTTCTTCACTCGTCCGTGAGACGACTGAAACCGAGTCCCAGAACTATGGTTACAAGTTCGGTCAAGAAGAAGAGACGTACAACATCGTCGCTGCACACGGTTACTTCGGTCGCCTGATCTTCCAATACGCTTCCTTCAACAACTCCCGTTCGCTGCACTTCTTCCTCGCAGCATGGCCTGTTGTCGGCATCTGGTTCACCGCTCTGGGTGTGTCTACCATGGCATTCAACCTGAATGGTTTCAACTTCAACCAGTCCATTCAAGATGGTCAGGGTCGTGTCCTTAACACCTGGGCAGACGTTCTGAACCGCGCTGGACTTGGCATGGAAGTGATGCACGAGCGTAACGCTCACAACTTCCCTCTCGACCTTGCTGCTGCTGAGAGCACTCCTGTTGCTCTGACTGCACCCGCAATCGGTTGATATAGGTTACATACAATTTGATAGGACCCTACGGGGTCCTATTTTTTTTCTCTGCAATGTAAAGTTTTATGATTGAACTACTAACTTATTATGTAATTGTCTCTGTGGTATTCATCGGTGCCCCTGGAGTTTTCTTCTTCATTGTCTTCATGCCCGCTCTTCAGAATACTAAAGGACGTATGGTTGGATATAAAGATCACAAAACTTATGGTGATTCGTCCATCTACGAGAACACGAAAAGTGATTCCTCAAAATTCTTCTTACAAATTAGCTGAGATCATTCGTGATACTTGGCCACAACTATTCTGGTTAAAAAAGGAAAAAACAAATGACAACAAGTACACTAAATCTACCGACAAGGGGGTGGTTTGATGTCCTGGATGACTGGCTTAAGAGAGACCGTTTCGTTTTTGTTGGCTGGTCTGGACTTCTTCTTTTTCCCACTGCTTATCTTGCTATTGGTGGTTGGCTCACTGGGACTACTTTCGTCACGAGTTGGTATACTCACGGGTTGGCAAGTTCCTATCTGGAGGGTGCAAACTTTCTTACTGCGGCAGTTTCTACTCCAGCAGATGCTATGGGTCATTCTCTTCTGCTTCTCTGGGGTCCTGAGGCTCAAGGGGATTTCATCAGGTGGTGCCAACTTGGGGGACTCTGGGCTTTTGTGGCGCTCCACGGAGCTTTCGCTCTAATTGGTTTCATGCTTCGCCAGTTTGAACTGGCACGTCTTATCGGTATTCGTCCTTACAATGCAATCGCTTTCTCTGGTCCTATTGCTGTCTTCGTTTCTGTTTTCCTCATCTATCCTCTGGGGCAAAGCAGTTGGTTCTTTGCTCCATCCTTCGGTGTCGCAGCAATCTTCCGCTTCCTACTCTTCCTCCAAGGATTTCACAATTGGACCTTGAACCCATTTCATATGATGGGTGTAGCAGGAATTTTGGGAGGAGCCTTGCTTTCTGCGATCCATGGTGTTACAGTAGAGAACACTCTGTATCAAGATGGTGAACAAGCAAACACTTTCAAAGCATTTGACAGCACTCAGGAAGAAGAAACCTATTCAATGGTTACAGCGAACCGCTTTTGGTCGCAGATTTTTGGCATCGCGTTTAGCAACAAAAGGTGGCTTCATTTCTTTATGCTGTTTGTCCCTGTTATGGGGCTCTGGACTGCATCCATTGGCATTATCGGTCTTGCCCTTAATCTTCGTGCCTATGATTTTGTATCTCAAGAGATCAGAGCTGCAGAGGATCCTGAATTTGAGACGTTCTACACAAAGAACATCCTCTTGAATGAAGGTCTACGCAACTGGATGGCACAAGTGGATCAACCACATGAGAACTTCATCTTCCCAGAAGAAGTCTTGCCTAGAGGTAATGCTCTATAAATAAAACATATCGTCGCCGCTGAGTTACTGGCAAAATCCAGTTAAACTCTTAAATAAATAGAGGGGTACACGCCCCTCTTTTTTATGGCAACTCTTAGTTATTATTATCCAGAGGGACCACTGGGACCTGTATGTGATATCGTCCTAGACGATACTACAGTTGATCCCCTAAAAAGACTTTTAGATTCTGGCGATGGTAGAATTTCTACTTATGGACCAATTGATTTCAAGGAACTAGAACAAGTTGTTCCTGGTCAACCTGCAATTGTTACCAGAAGATGTAAGGTAGATGACGAAGGTAACTATTACGATTGTCAAGATGTATTTCTAAATCCTTTTCCTACTAGTGATGGTGGGTTTGGTCTTAGTGATTATGACTGGAAGAACAGATCTCAAAGTCCTTGGGGACTGGAAGATGATTTTGTGCAAGCTCCATTAGATCCTGAAAGTTGTGTTCCTTTTGATGCAGATATTAATATAATCCCAACTAAATTTTATACTCCTGCAGGTCAGCAGACTTTAAAGTATCAAGTTGAAAATTCTTCTCCTCCAACTTTTGCAGTAACATCGGAAGATCAAACGTTTATAAACAACGCTACGATTACAGCAGAGTTTTCTACAGACCGACAGAACCTGGTGATTGGAGGAACTGGAGATGGTATTGTTCAACTTGAGTTAGACTGGGATGATAAACCAAGTATTTCTGGTCAGGCAGTTGGAACACTTACTGTTGCAGGTGCATCTTTTAGTCAGGGTAATAGAGAGAAGGGTACAAAGAGTAAATCAGTTGAAGTAACTGCAGGGCAGTCATATCCAATTACTTTAAGTGGGAACTCGGGTACTTCTGGAAGCAGACTTGCTAGCAGTACAGTGATTGAATATGATGATGATGTACCAGGATTTGATATCAATGCCACATTCAGAATTACTGATATTTTGCCATTAGAACCAACTACTAATGTTGCTGGGTATTGGTCCGACGAGGGAAATGAATATGCAGTATGGGTTAATCCTGCTATTTGTACGTTGCCTCAACTTGAGCAGGTAGTGACATATCAAATACCCATACCTGCTAACGATACATATCATTTTACTTTTGGGTGTGACGATAACGCTCAGATGTTCTTAGGAGGCAGTGAGACACCCTTCATGACCATCGTAGGGGGTATCTTTGAGGGCGGTCAGTACAACACCCCTTACACGTCCTCTACGACGCTCTCTCAAGGCACTCTGCAACTTGTGGTGAGATGTACTAACTCTGATGCTGGGTTCCAAGATGCAAATGGTGATCCAACGGGACTTGCATATTCTTGGGCAAGAAACCCTGGTGGTTGGTATATTAAAATTTGTCGTGGTGGTATTTGTGTTCCTCCAAATGATATTCAATGGGTAAGATCTGGTCCTCATCCAGCATGGTCTACTTTCATGAACGACTATGCAGTATTTGCATCAAATCAGGAAACGTTATCTGGTGTAGCACAGGATGCAACATGGAATATTAATCTCGCTGAAGCAGGTAATTATCAATTAGAAGTTCAAGCAGATAACCAAGCTGCCATAACTTTTGATGGGATATCTCAAGGTACGGTTAATTCATACACAACTAGCACAACATATACAATAAATAATCTTAGCGTGGGACCACATACACTCGCCGCTAGCGTTACCAACAACGTTGCAACGGTTGATAACTGGTCCAATAACCCAGCAGGTGTTGCTTGGGTTTTAAGAAAACTAGCAGGAACTTCTTCCGTCACGGCAAAGTTTGCTGCTAATGGTAACCTAGAAGTCAGTGGTGTGGGTACAGGAACTATTCCTTTAACCTTAACTTGGGATGAAACTCCTCAATATGAAACTGCAAATGTTTCCCTTGCATTTGATTCAAATGGTAATCTTGTGGCAACTGGAACTGGTACAGCAACAGTAGAATTAGAGTTTGAATGGGATGATAATCCCAGTACTGCTGGACAGGCATTGGGAAATGTTACTTGGACTGGTCTATCTGGAGCTTCATTCACAGAAACAAGTGGTGTTAGAAGAGGTAGCGATGACGATACGGTTACAGTCACTGCAGGAACAACATATAATATCAATGTAACTGGTGGATCTGGATACGGTGGGTTCACTGCAGAGAGTAATAGATTATGTTTTAAAGATCTTGACGGCAATGATTGTAATGCCACAATTGTGATTGGTAATATCAATCAACAACAAAGTGAAATTGGAGCTGATCAAGCATTAACATCGATCGCATATAATGGAGTGACCCTCACTCAAACATCCTCTAATACAGGATCTGTAACAGCAAATGTTAATGTGACTGCTGGAGCAACCTATAGTCCTGCAATTGTTGGCAATCCAAACGGGTTTGCTAGAAGGGATAGTGGACAAAGACTATGTTTCTTTGATAGTATAGGTACGGATTGCAATGCAAACTTGACTATTGGTAATCCTTCAAACAATTCTCTTGATAATGAAGTTGCAAACTCCACTCAATTGAATACCCCATCAGAGGGTAATCTTATTTGGCACACTAGAATAGGTGCTGGTTACAGATACACTACAGAGCAACCATAATGGAACTACCCAAAATTAAGAATGATGATCTTCCAGAAGAGTTGAAATCTATTCTTGGAGATGATGATGCGGTCTTTGATTCGATCGTTAATCCTATGGATATCCTTACATTGAATTTTAATCCAGAAGTGTTCAATAAGGAGAGAATTGAAATTGCCGAAAAGTATATAGAATGCAGAAAAAAACTACAACAATCACATGAGACTAAAAGACACGATAAAAACAGCAAAGAAAATACTAAAGACAGCGAAGAAACACCCTGATCACTATACAGATGAGGAACTTCAGTTCGTGAAGATGCTCAAACGTTCTGCAAAACAATCTTTAGAGAAGAAACAGAACTGGTCGAATGATCAGGACGGGTAATACTACCTATAAAGGAAATGTATACGTCGATACAAACTCTATAAATATTCCTCGTAACGTTACAAAGTTGTAACACTTGCCATTTCTACAGGTCCGTGTTATAATTTCTCTCAAGCGAACGGAAGTCGAACCGTTCCATCATCTGCGGGTAACCATTCCGCAAGTAACAAAAAACGAGGTATTAATTCAATGATCAAATCTGCAATCGCACTTGCTGCCGCTGCACCCCTGCTTGCAGCACCTGCCCTTGCTGGTCCCTACGTTAACGTAGAGGCAAACTCGGGATTCACGGGTTCGGACTACACTGGTACGACTACAGACGCTCATGTGGGCTGGGCTGGTGAGTCTGGTGCTGTGTCCTATGGCGCTCAAGTCGGTCCTTCCTTCGTCGTAACTGACGGTGGTGAAAGCGACACTGTTCTGTCTGGTAAGGTCTATGGTAGCGTTGCTGCTACTGAGCAACTGTCCGTCTACGGTGAACTCTCCTTCGCTGGTGGCATTGATGACGCTGACAACGGTTACGGCACCAAGATCGGTGCAACCTGGAGCTTCTGATATATAGTATGAGACCTTTCGTGCGGTCTCTACAAAAGTCGGAACACCCAATGGGACCCTCAGGGGTCCCTTTTTATTCAACTTGCATAATTTAATTATGAACATTGCTGTATATACTAGAACTGGTTGCCCATACTGTTCAAAAATTAAACAAGTCTTGAGTGCAAAAAACTATCCTTTCCAAGAATATCAACTTGATATTCATTTCAATAGAGAAGAATTCTATAAAGAATTTGGTGGGGGTAGCACTTTCCCTCAAGTTCTGATAAACTCTAAGAAGGTCGGTGGATGCACCGATGCTGTTAAATACCTGCGAGAGAACAACCTTATCTGATGAATGAAGATTTTTACGAACTTGTTGAGAATGCTATCGATGCTGCTTTTGAGAAGGATGTTTTTCTTTTCAATTGCTACACCTATCTAAAGCATTCCAAGACTACTCGCAAACAAGTTCGTGAGTTTATTAACTCCGCCACTGCAGCAAATGTCGCACTGACTTGTGCTGATCTAGAGTTGTATGTAAAAGGTGGTGATAAAACTGTTCGGGAAGCATATGCTTTTTTGGGCAAACCAAAGGCAAGGAAGATACATAAGTATCTCCAAAAAATTTTACAGGATGCTGTAAAATATGAGGTTGACAGGAGACCAGGACGCAAAAAGCGTTCTAAATAATGTCAGAGTTCACACATAGGAGGTTGGTTTCCAAGTCAAGCTAATTACATAAAAGGGGGGAAACCATGTTAATTGCACTAGTAGTTTTATTCACCATCGGAGCGTTCATTTTAGGCATCACAGTTTCTTGGTTGGCAAAGGGTTACGTTGAAGATTTTATCGAAAACGCTGCTTATGCCAAAGCGGTAACTCATCCAGAAATGTTTGATGAGGATGGTAACATGTTACAAGACGATTTAATTTACATTCGTCCAGACACTCAGTACTGGAATGAGTATGACCCAGAAGATGATGATGAGGATTAATTAAAAAAGGAGTTATTATGGCTAGACGATTACTTGAAAATAGCAACACTAGATTGCTACTTAGCGAGATCCTGAGAAAGGTCTCTAATGCTAAAACCAAAGCAGAGAAGATTAAACTTCTCAAGGAGAACAATTCACCCGCTCTTCGTGCTTTGTTGATTTGGAACTTTGATGACAGCGTAGTCTCTATGATCCCTGAGGGTGACGTACCATACAAAGTGAACGATGCTCCTGTTGGGACCGATCATACAAGATTGGAAACCGAGTACAGAGGGTTCTTTCGTTTCTGTAAAGGTGGCGCAGACACATTGCCATCTCTGAAGAGAGAGACTATGTTCATTCAGTTGCTAGAAGGACTGTCTGCTGAAGAAGCAGAACTTGTCTGTCTTGTAAAAGATGGTAGATTGAATGACAAATACAAGCGAATTACAAAAGCAGTTATCTCCGAAGCATTCCCAAGTATCGAATGGGGAGGTCGTTCGTAATGGGAAAGGGTATTAGAATGATCCATAAGGATTGTGACCCTTCTCTATGTGAAGACCGTACACTACCTTACACTGCATATCTTGTAGAATATCTGCAAGATGGTATTACGAAGTTTGATATCTGCTCTGCTCCTAAGCAGGTAGATATTTTTGATCACTATTGGGATCATTATCGGTATGACTTCATTAACATGAGACAAACTGAAGGTAGAATTAATCCTAAATTATGGAACGATCCAAACGAACAAAAGAAAAAGAAAAGGTGACTATTTACTTTGACAAACGTGCTGTAGAACAGCAGGAACAGGAAGAGCAGGAGGAATTAGAGCAGGAAAAAAATAAAGAAGCAGCAATTAAGGCAATATCTAGTGCTGTTAATTTATTTGTCAAACCTGTTATCCTTATGCTATTATGGAACTGGTTAGTGCCAGGTATCTTTGGTCTTGCGACTATTGGATATCTTAAGGCACTTGGTTTGTACTTACTTGCTCGTATTTTTATTGATAAAGAATGACTAAAGTATGCTTGATCTCTGTTACTCCTGACGCAGAGAAAACAATCGGGTACATTGCTCGTGTAAGCAATCCCGCAAATCAGGAGAACCCTAAAGTAGCAGGACTACTGAAGTATTGTATCAAGCATGGTCATTGGTCTGTGTTTGAACAGGCAATGATGACCCTGGAAATTCATACCACCAGGGCAATTTCACCTCAAATTTTGAGGCATCGTAGCTTCACATTTCAAGAGTTTTCTCAACGGTATGCTGATTCCTCCTTACTCTCAGAGACGGTCCCCCTCCCAGAACTTCGGTCCCAGGATGACAAAAATCGTCAGAATTCTATCGATGATGTTGACCCTTGGAAGAAACAGAAGTATGAGATCCTGATGCAACAACACTTCAAGCAAGGTATGGATCTGTATCAACAGATGCTTGAAGAGGGAATCGCAAAGGAGTGTGCCAGAAATGTGCTTCCCCTCGCCGTACCAACAAAAATGTACATGACGGGAAATCTAAGAAATTGGATTCATTATATCGAATTGCGTTCTGCCAACGGCACTCAGAAGGAGCACCAGGAGATTGCATTGCTTGCTAAGCAACACTTCGTTTGTCAGTTCCCAACCATCTCAGAGGCGCTTGGATGGTGTCCTGAGGGTGATTGCGGATGCTCTCAGCATCTGGACGAATGTAACTGTCTACAACCATCATTGAGGATTGACTAATGCCTACTTATCCTGTAATAAATAAGACCACTGGGGAGACGCAAGAGCTCCGCATGTCCGTTGCCGAATACGAGCAATGGAAAACTGACAACCCTGATTGGGACAAAGATTGGAGTAAAGGTATCGCAGGCACAACCTACGGTCAACCGAAACAGTCTGAAGGTTTCAAAGAAGTGATGTCTAAAGTGCAAAAAGCACACCCTCGCGCAAACCTTAGTCGTTTTACTTGATATGCCAAGAGCTCGTAAAAGGAATACCACTAGTAATCCTGTTCCTTCTAACATGACTGCTAAGCAAATTCGTAGAAAGAAACCGATTGATAAGTCCTATATGGTGCCTATCAATCCACTCACTCCTAATCAGGAGACTGTCTTTGAGCAGTATGCTGAAGGTCAGAACCTCTTGCTTCATGGTGCGGCAGGCACAGGTAAAACTTTTATTACGCTGTACCTTGCTTTGCAAGAAGTACTTGACGAAAATACACCTTATGATAAAATTTATATTGTAAGGTCTCTTGTACCTACTAGAGAAATTGGTTTCCTTCCTGGAGACCATGAAGATAAGTCTGCACTTTATCAGATTCCATACAAGAACATGGTTCGATACATGTTCAGTATGCCTGATGATAATTCATTTGACATGCTCTACGATAATCTTCGAGCACAGGAAACTATTAGTTTCTGGTCTACCAGTTTTATTCGTGGTGTGACCATGGATAACTGTATTGTTATCGTGGACGAGTTCAGTAACTTGAACTTCCATGAACTCGATTCTATGATCACCCGTATCGGTGAGGACTCTAAGATCATGTTGTGTGGTGACATCTCTCAATCTGATCTGACTAAGGAAAATGAAAAGACTGGCGTGGCTGACTTCATTCGTATCCTCCAAGCGATGCGCGAATTTACTTGTGTTGAGTTTGGTCTTGACGATATTGTTCGTTCTGGCTTGGTTAAATCTTACCTTATTAGTAAATATAATCTTGGGTTCTAATGTTATTTGAATTTGTTGATGTCGATCTTGACAATCATGTTGAGGTCGAACCCGTTAATCGTGATGGTACTAGATTTTATCCCATCCCTGGAGCAGATAAATATTATCCAAGCGTAACCTCAATCACATCGTTTAAGAACGCACAGTTCTTCCAAAAGTGGAGAGCAAGAATTGGTGAAACTGAGGCAAATCGTATCACTGCTCGTGCTACACAACGCGGTACAGCATTTCATAGCATAACTGAAGATTATTTCAAAGGACAATTAAACACAGACAAATATTTGGAAAATAATCCATTGTCTGTTAGAATGTTCCAGTTGGCAAAGTCTACCCTAGATCGCATTGATAATATTCATTGTCTAGAGACCTTTCTCTATTCACATTATCTTGGTCTAGCAGGTCGAGTAGACTGTATTGCCGAGTTCGATGGCGAGTTAGCAGTGATCGATTTCAAAACATCAACCAAAGAAAAGAAGGAAGATCATATCGAGCACTATTTTGTGCAAGAGACTGCATATGCAGCGATGTTCCTTGAGCGTTCAGGTATAGAGGTTAAGAAAATTGTCACACTTATCGCCACTGAAGAAGGATCTATTCAAGTATTTCAGAAGTACAATCTTGATGACTATTTACAACTACTTAAATCCTACATTGAAGAATTTGTTAGGGGAAGACATGCCTAAAGAACAATTGGAAGATAAGTTTCTTACACCTACAAAATTCTCATTAGAGATTGAAAGGTTGGTGAAAAGAAGCAATGGTTTGATCACATACATCGAAGCAGTCGTAACTTACTGCCAAGAGAATGAGATTGAACTGGAGACAGTACCTAAACTAATCTCAAAACCTCTTAAAGAACGCTTGCGTCATGAAGCAATGCGTTTAAACTACATGAAACAATCATCTAAAGGAGTTCTACCATTGTGACTGGATTTGAAGTGTATAAGATGTACCTAGCACTTAAGCAACACTTCACTAAATCTGATTACGACTACTTTAAATATAGAGGTAAGGTTCGTGCCAACGAAAATTCTTTTGAGCAACGGCGCGATCGTTACTTCTTTAAAAAATTAGCGACGAGGCATTCTGATAAACAATTATTGGAATACTTCGTCGCTAATTTTATTTCAGATCCAAAAGGTTACCTTCGTTCCTTTAGTGAGGACATCTACACAAAGTGGAAGATAGATAATGAGTCTTTCACTTATAAATTTAAACAGGAGGTTGATCATTTACTAGATGATCTGGGTACACCATATGAAAAAACCTTTGAGACCATCTTCAGTTCTAAAAAAGGTGAGCATCCCCTCCTACTAAGAAAGTATTTTGCTAGTGAAATTGCACTAGAGACCCTTGTAATTCTTGAGCATTGCCTGGGGTATGTTGACAACTTAGATAAAGTTTTGACAGATCCGATGTGGAAAGAAACTAAAACACTAATAAAAAAGTACGAACCCTTCTTAAGTATTAATTGTAAGAAGTATAAGGGTGTAATGTTAGAAACAATTAGGTTGAAGCTATGAGTAATTTTTTCAAATCAGACCAAGTACAAGAAAACTTACAGGATATCTTTTCTACTTACCAGAGAATTGCATCTGTCACAAGTAAACTCCCTTCTATGAGTAAGGAAGAAAAACTCAATCACATTGATGAGTGTAAAGGTCTCATTGATAAACAGAAAACTTTTTACTTTAGATTGTCTCTTGCTGCAAAGGAAGATCCTGAAGCAGCAGACATGAGGGTAAGGATCGATGCACTCTCTAGTGCATTTGGATACAAGGATCTGTCCGAGTGCATGGAAGCTATGGTCATGACACTCGAACAAGCGGCACAAGCCGAAATTGACAGAGACTAAATAGTATGCTACGATTATCCAGTAGCAAAACAAACCTACACATTCAATACGGAGAATACGAACATGTCTTTTGCCTCTCTCAAAAAAGCGTCTGCTGGTGGTAGCACCTTTGCAAAACTGACGCGAGAGATCGATAAACTGAACCAACCTGCTGCTGGTTCTTCTGCCGACGAGCGTTTCTGGAAACCTGAACTGGACAAGTCTGGTAACGGTTACGCTGTCATCCGCTTCCTTCCTGCTCCTGATGGCGAAGAAATGCCTTGGGCAAAGGTCTGGTCCCACGCATTCAAGGGTCCTGGTGGACAATGGTATATCGAAAACTCCCTGACCACTCTCGGCAAGGATGATCCTGTCGGTGAGATGAACCGCGAACTGTGGAACAGTGGTCGGGACAGCGACAAAGAGATCGCTCGCGCTCAGAAGCGTAAACTCTCTTACTACAGCAACATCTATGTGGTGAGCGATCCTGCACACCCCGAGAACGAAGGTCGTGTCTTCCTCTACAAGTTCGGCAAAAAGATCTTCGACAAACTGGTTGAAGCAATGCAACCTGCATTTGCTGACGAGAGCCCCATCGATCCGTTCAACTTCTGGAAGGGTGCTGACTTCAAACTGAAGATCCGTAAGGTCGATGGTTATTGGAACTATGATAAGTCTGAGTTTGCCTCTGCTGGCACTCTCGGTAACTTCGATGATGATAAACTGGAAAGCATCTGGAAGCAGGGTTATTCCCTCGCAGAGTTTGAAGATCCTAAGAACTTCAAGTCCTACGAGCAACTGCAAGCACGTCTGAACCTTGTGCTTGGTAAGGGTGCTGCTCCTGCACGTCCTGTCGATGAGTCTCTTGAGGATGAGAGCGAAGGTCGTGGTAGTTTCAATGCCCCTGACATCACTCCTTCTAACCAACCTGATTGGGCAGCAGAAGTGAAGGACTTCCGAGAGAATGCAGTTGCTGCTGCACCTGTTGAGGAAAATGTTGAACTGTCTTACTTCGCTAAACTTGCTGAGGAGGACTGATAAGTGAACCTGTTTGCCCAATCCCAACTCAACCTGGTTGATGCCTGGAACATGAGTTGGGAAGAGGGCATCCAGTTCCTCATCGTTCTGGTTGCTCTATACTATGCAAAGAAGAGAATGGATTTGCACTTCGCAAAGAAACAAGCAAAGACCACCATCTACAAAGTCAAATTGATTGAAGACCAATGAAACTTGCACTCGCTGCTTTAATGATGCTTACAGCACTCCCTGCTTATGCAGGTAGTCCTAGGGTTCGTTACCGAGATACTGGTGATTACTCCAACTACAAAGCATACGAATCTCAAAGAGGATATGCTAAGGAAGAGAAGTGTTATAAGAATGAGTATCGTGAAGAGTATGTACCTGGTACATCTAGATCCCCTGGATATGTGAAGTCATATAAGGAGCGAGTTGAAGTTCCTTGCCGTCGTTATAATCACCATGAAGATCAACACCCCAACGTTGGTAATACTCATGGTGATGTAGATGACAACTCTTGCGTTGAAGGTTCTATCCTAGGTGGCATCCTTGGTGGTGGTGCAGGTGCTGCAGCATCCCGAGGTGACGGTCGTCTCTGGGCAATCCCTCTGGGTATTGTCAGCGGTGCGATGGTTGGATGTCAAATCGATGGAGGGTGAAACCAAAATCGACTTCTGATTACCAGAAAGTCGCAAAAAAAATCGCGGTAAAAATTAGGTCTCTAAGGTTTTTTCAAGAATAATCCTAAACAAGTTATCCTTCATTTGTACGAGTGCTTCTTGTTCGCCTGGATGACCACCTGGCCATTTTTCCAAATGAAAACAGACGGATTTGTACATAAGTGCAAGTCCGTCTTTTGATATGTCTAAACTATAAAAATCTGGATCAGTATCCATAACCAGGAGAAGGACTTGGGGATGGAGAAGGTGAAGGAGATGGTGAGGGAGTTGGAGAAGGTGTAGGTGATGTAGATGTGGATGTAGTAACTGCACTACCACCACCAGAAGTAGATGTTGATACTGCTACACCTGCTGCACTTTGTAAAGTTGGACCATCATCGTAAGTGATAGCACCACCATTTCCATTACTTGAAAGTGCAGCAGCGTTATCGAAGTTATATGATGCAGTGTTGTTAAGGAACCTGGATACGTTATTAAGTACGGTTTTCTTACGGTTTAGATCATCCAATTCAGCGTGAGGTTCATATGCAAGCAGATCTTCAATTTGCGCTTCCATGATCTCTACCATATCCCTGTTAGGGAGTAGAATTTGTCTTTTTAATTCATTTTTAGCGTACTCATGCTCCCAATTCGTAACTGGGTATCTAGACTGTGATGCAGTAAGAGTTGTGCCATCAGGCATTACTACACGATAGGTCTCATTTACTGTAATACCCTCTCTGACGAATACATTCCCATTATACAAAACTTCTACAGTTTCATAGTGGTGAACAGAATCGATATCAGAGTATTTTTCACTTGTATATACTTCTAACTCATTCTGTTTTTTTGGCCACTGTTCGTAGAAGTCTGTAATATCGTTCGCTAAGAGAATAGTCCAATCTAAAAAAGGATCGTCAAATATCTCGTGTGCAAGAGTAGATGGAGTTTCGCCATCCGCTACACTATATGCCTCAAAAAGAGTTGTATATTGACTTAGGTCTTCTCTAGCATTGACCTTTCTAAAAATATTCTTTACGAGGCGATATTTAAAAGGTTCGTCTGATGAGATACCTTCGCCAACGTAAGTTTCTGGGAAATAGGAAAAATATGCTGCCATATCAATAACCGTCTTTAATATCTGCTTGACCAACAAATCTGGTTTCTGCGAAAGAAAGCGAGAGATTTACCGCTGGTACATGAATTGCTCCCGCTTCTTGACCATTTTTATCAGCACGAGTTAAACCAGCAGGATCTTGCTCTAATGCATTGTATTGACCGTCTGGTGTATAATTGACAGCTACGTTAGTGCATACAGATCTGAAGATCTTGAAGTGCAATTCTTTATTTTCTGTAAAGGAATTAGTTCTAGGATCTAAGCGAATGAATTTGATATCGAACTTGTCAGGAACTTCCATGTATCTGGCACGTTTTTTATCCTTATCACCACTTTGTGATTGAATGATTGGAGTTGCACCAGTTTTGAAATAACGAATGATCTTATCAATTTCTTCCGCTTCTTTATTGTTTCTTGCAAACATTTTGAAGTTGAATGCATGACCTCTAAACTGCATATTGCTAAACAGTTGTTCTGTGTAAGGATTAAAGATCTTACCAGAGGTCAATTGTGCAATAGCTTGTGCATCTACTGAACCTGCCAGACCAAGTGCTTGTGAAGCAGAGTTTGCAACACCAGCAAATGCTGCTGCAGTAAATTCAGGAAGAATGCCTGCTGCAAGAGCTTGCACCTGTTCAGCCATCTTTGAGTAACTTTGGTCTTCACCTGCCTCAGCACTATTAATAGCACCTCCCAGTCCTGCAGCTAATGCCGCACCAGTGATACCGAGATCTGTTTGTCTATATGCGGGTGAATATGAGGTTTGTAAACCAGGTGGGATCGGAAGATATACTCTGTTTTTATTATTTTCAACTTCAACATTGTTACCAGGGAGATTCAATCCATAGTAACTATTACCATTAGTATTTTTATACTTAATTCTGCACCTTTGGAATACCACATAGTCAATCGCCTCTGTAGGGTGCTGTTTGTCAGTTCCCCCTACAACTGGTCCTCTCAGTGGATATCTAAAATTGGCCAATTTAACACCTAAATACTATGTGGTCTTTATGTATTTATGAGATATCAAGGTAGATACCGTCCTTCCTTCCCCAGAAAATACAAGGGTAACCCTAATAACGTTATTTATCGGTCTTCTTGGGAATATAAATTCATGAAATGGTGTGATGTAACACCAGGTGTGCAGGAATGGGGTAGTGAAGAGATTGTTATACCTTACATTTCTCCTGTTGATGGTAAACGGCATAGATATTTTCCCGATTTCTATGTCAAAGTCGGTAACAAGAAATACTTGGTTGAAGTAAAACCCTTCAAACAAACCAAGGAACCTAAAACCCAAAAGCGAATGACGAAACGCTATATTAATGAGGTAGTTACCTGGAGTGTAAATCAAGCAAAGTGGAAAGCAGCGACAGAGTTTTGTTTAGATCATAACTGGGAATTTATGTTGATCACAGAAAAGGAACTTAAGATTTAAAATGCCAGTATTCAATAAAGACGGTGCTAGATATAGTTCATTTCAGGAGTTCCTGTCTTTTACAAAAAAGAAGGATAATGCTCCATCTTTTACTAACCTATTTTCGGTTAGTCTGAATACTCCTGCAATGCTGGATAATACAGAATTGCGGTTGAGTGATGATATAAGAATACTGACAGATTATTACGCAGATTCTGTTAATCTTCCTAGTAAGCAGATGACGACAGGTCAAGCACTTGTAGTAGGATCTGGATTTAAATATGCAACAAACGCTGCATATAGTCAGATGCAGATAAACTTTAGGATGCCTAGAGATCAGCATACAAGAAATCTATTTGAAACCTGGACATCGATGATGTCAAATGACGCTGATCAATATACGAAATTTTATGATGACTATGTTTGTAAAGACATGTACATCTATAAATGGGAAAGAGGTGGGGGTGATCAAGTCTATACTGACCCTAAACTTCTCCGTTCTTTAAGAGAAGCAGGAAATGATTTCCTCTTAGCACGAAAGTTTGAATGTACTGCATGTTGGTATATTCAAAATGTGTTCCCATATAATATTGGTAGTATTAGACTTGACAACGCTAATGCAAAAACCATGACAATGAGTGTCAGTTTCTACTTTGAACGTTACCGTTTCTTCTCTAAAAATCAAAGAGAATTCCCTGTTCCTGGTGCTACAGGTGGTACTGATGACAGGATTGACAATCGTTTTAGTTGACCTGCTAAATAATTTTACTGAGTTGAAAATCTATGGCATTACCTAAATTAAATGTACCTAAGTACAAATTGAAGTTACCCTCTACGGGTAAAACAGTTACATTTCGACCTTTCCTTGTAAAGGAAGAAAAGTTACTCCTCCTCGCTACCGAGACTGGTGAACAGACCGAAATTCTGGATGCTATTAAAACTATCATCACAGATTGTACCGATATTTCTGATGTAAACAGTCTTGCAACTTTTGACATTGAATATGTGTTCTTACAAATTCGTACCAAGTCTGTTGGTGAATCTGTAGAAACAACTGTGGTGTGTCCTGATGATGAAGAGACGGAAGTGAACGTTTCTATTCCTCTGGATGAAATCAGTGTTCAAAAAACCCGAGGTCATAAAAAAGAAATCAAACTGTCTGATGATGTAGTTGTCACCATGGGGTATCCTCAACTGGACACCTTTGTCAAAATGAACTTTGGTGACGATGGCACTGGTATGGGTGTTGAACAAATGTTTGAAATGGCAGCAGAATGCATTGAAACAATTGCTGATGCTGAACAAGTTTATGATTGTGCAGACTCTAATAAGGATGAACTTCTCGAATTCTTTGATTCAATGAATTCCAAACAGTTCCAACTTATTCAAGAGTTTTTTGAGACGATGCCCAAATTGTCTTATACAATGAAGGTTACTAATCCTAATACCAAGGTTGAAAGTGAGATTGTTCTTGAAGGACTGGCTGCTTTTTTCGCATAGCCCTTCTTCACAATAATCTACGTTCTTATTATGAAGGAAACTTTGCACTGATGCATCATCATAAATGGAATATCGAGCATATCGATAATCTGATGCCTTGGGAAAAAGAAATTTATGTGAACCTATTAGTAACATTCTTGAAAGAAGAAGAACGAAGAATGAAGGAGCAACAAGCAGCAAGTGGCTAAATTACAATCATATAAATTTGTAAATCCTGGCGGTTCCCTAAAATCGCCAGTAGCACTTGCTGTTAAAAGAAATACCCTTGCTGTTAATCGCATGGGTGCCACGGTATCGTCCCTCGGTTCTGTTGTCTCTGACATTGAACAGATTGGCATTGCTTCAATCAAGAATGATAAGTTAAGAGAACAAGCTGAGAGGAGAAGGGAGCAACGCGAAAGAGATGCTGCTGCTGAAGAAGCGCAGGAAGTTGCTAAACTGCAGAAAAAACAAAAGAAACCAAAACTAACCAGTAAGTTAAAAAGAGGCGCAAAGGGTGCTTTTGGTTTTATTGATAAATTTTTAGGACCAATTGGGCAGTTCTTGCTCAATATTGGTGGATTTTTTGCTATAACAAAGACGCTGGAGTACGTTTCAGATCCAGCAAACTTTGAGAAGATACAGACTTTTTTAGAGAAAACTGATTTTGTTGTTAGAAAGATCTATGGGTTTTTAGAACCTATTGTTGGTGCAACCTTAGATAGTTTCACAACATTATTTGATGGTGACGCTACCTTTGGTGACAGATTAAAGGCACTCGGCACTGTCATGTTGGGCATTTATGCCCTGAAGAAGGTACTGAACCCCTTCAGTCTGATAACTGACATTCTAGATATCGTCAGTTTGATGTCGGCGTTCAATCCATTTGGACGAAAACCGAATGTACCAGATGGTACAAAACCAACAGGCACAAAATCGAAACCAACGGTTAAAAAACCTCCTACTACTACAAAACCACCAAAGGTTCCAGAACTTACTTCTGATAAGGTAGACGCTAAACCTGCTCCAAAAGGAACACCAAAAAAACCAAAACTTTCTCCATTTCAACTAGAGCAAGCTAGAAAGCAGGCGACTATCGGAAGGACGGTCACTGAAGAAGTTGGTGAAAAGGCATTAGCAAAACAAGGTAGTAGGATCTTTGGTAGAGGTCTTGATAAAGCAACGCAACGTTTCTTCCTGAAAGTTGCTGGAAAGGGTGGTGTCAAATGGTTGAAGAATACCTTCAACAGAATTCCTGTAATTGGTCCTCTGCTCACATTTGCTCTTAACTGGGCATCTGGTGAATCTATTGCAAAGTCTGCCACTATGGCAGTTGGTGCTGGACTGGGTGAACTGCTTGGAACCTGGGCAGGTGGTGCATTAGGTGCTCTTGGTGGACCCTTTGCACCAATTACAATTCCTTTGGGTAGTTTTGTTGGTAACGTTCTTGGTAGCGTTGCTGGTGAGGCTATCGGTGGTTGGTTATATGATACTATCGCTGGATCACAGGGCGGTGGTATTGGTGCATTTGGACAGGCATTAGGAAAAGCAATTGAGGGCATCTTCCAGAAAGACTGGGGTGCCATGGCGAAAGGTTTCCTAGACTGGATGGGTAACACCTTAATGAGCGTTGGACAGGGCATCTGGGGTGCTCTCAACGCAATGGCGGAGTTCATTGGTGCTAAGAACTTCTTTGAAACCCTATGGCAAGACATGGGGGAACTTGCTAATGGCATGAAGAATGTCGTCAAGTATCTTGGCGACTGGACAAAGTGGCACATGATTGTAGGTGAACTACAAAAGATAGCAGGAAAACTATTTCAATTCTTTGTAATGCCAGGACCCTTAGGGTATATCTGGAACAATGCTATCATGCCATTCTTCGGCAATATTAGTGAGCTCTGGAAAAATAAAGATAAATTATTTGATTTCTTAACAAGACCTGGTACATTCCAAGAAACATTTGGTGGTCAACCACTTAACTTCGACGAATCTGGTAAGGCAGTTCTTGACAAAGATGAACCATACTTCCTTGGTGGTATTGTAAAAGGTATTGGTAAAGCAGTTAGTGGTGTTGCCAAAGGTATTGGTAACTTTGTTGGTGGTGCTGTTAAGGCTGTAGGAAACGTAGTTAGTAATCCTATTGTTGGCACAGCATTATCATTTATTCCTGGTATGCAAATACCAATGGCAATCGCCAATGGTGTTGCAGGAATTGCTAATGGTAATCCTCTACAAGCAGCATCTGGTCTCCTTGGCGGTATTGGTCAATTCGCTAGTATCAATACTGTAAACGCAATCAACAATCCAACTTGGTTGAATAATCTTCGCTTCAGTGGATTTGGACAAGGTGTTGCTAATCTGTACAATTCAGGTGCTTCATTCTTAGGTAATAACCCTTGGATTGGTAACGTTGCTAATAATCTCTTTAGTGGCAATATTGCTGGTGCTGCTTCTGCTGGTCTTGGTGCTATTAACCCTGCATTGGGTAATATGGCTACAAGTCTTTTTGGTGGAGATCTTAGAGGTGCTGCTCTAACTGGTCTCGGAATGATCCCTGGTGGTGATAGATTTAGTGGTATTGCTGGTAGTTTGTTCGATGGTGACTTCTTAGGTGCTGGTAGTCAGGGACTGAGTATGTTGAACCCTCAATTGGGTGACTTATTTGGTTCAATTACTGGTGGTGGACTAAATCCAAAATCTATGCTAGGTGGTCTTGCGGATCACTTTGGTCTTGGTGGAGTTATGGATGCTGTAACAGGCATGTTTAGTGGTGGTGATACAATCACTTCTTTGAAGACGATTGCTAGTGAACTTGGTGTCGATCCTAAAATTATCGGTGCTGTTGACGCAGGGAAGAAGATGCTATCTGGTGTAGATAACTTCTCAGCACAATATGCTATGGAACAGGCAATGGAATTCGTTCCTATTCCTATTATTCTTGAGAAAATTATTCCAATGCCACAGGCTGTGCCCCTAAATACTGGTACTGATATAGTCTCACCAACACCTTCATCATTGGGCGGCAGAATGGGTTAATTAAATGGCGACTAAAGTACAAAAGGGTTCAAAAATTAATTTCTATAAATTCGTTCCAGTTAGTGAAACTGGTTCGAGTTCTAAACTTAGTGCAGCTAATAGAGAAACGATATCCGCTGTTAATACTAACACCAAAGCAGTAAACAACCTTGGTAATACTGTTAACGGTCTCGCAAAAGTAGTCACAGATATTAAAAAAGTTCAACTTGGTAGACTTGAACTTGCCGAGAAAAATAAACCCAAATTCAAACCAAATTTCACAAAACAAAAGGGTGAAAAGTTTACTGGTTTCTTTAAGAAACTTTCTGCTGGTAGAGTTCCTAGTTTCTTTGAAGCAATTCTGGGTCTCATCGGCAACTTATTAAAATTCTTCATAGTAACTAAAGCATTAAAGTGGCTTTCTAATCCTGCAAATCGTAAAAAAGTACAAACGGTCCTAGAGACGATTGGTAAGGTCGTCAAATTTATTGCTGATTGGGCAAAATTTGGTGTAACTAATACTATTGATGGATTATACGACCTTTTGAAGGATGATGCAACCTTTGGTGAAAGAATGCGTGGACTGGTCAAAGGACTGGTCGGAGTTGGATCATTACTGCTTGGTGTCCGTTGGCTAAGTAATCCTACAAAAATCATTACAGATTTCGGTGGAGTACTGAAACTGTTTTATAATAGCCTTGTAAAGGGTAAAGCGAAACTAATAATGCAGGCTTTGAGGTTTGGGCTTAATCCTAAGACCTTACTGGCAGCAGGTGTTACTGTTGCTGCTATTCAGACTTATAGATTAAATCAAGAGGGAACTGCTCAAGACGAAGAGAAAGCAACACAGGGCAAGTCTCGTCAAGAAGAGATGCAGGAAGAAGGTAGTGGTGGTGGATATAATGTTGCAGAACCTTTCGGTGGACTTTTTGCTCAAGGTGGTAAAGTAAACGGACAGTTTGCTGCAGGTGGTTGGATTAAAGGTCCTCAGTCTGGATACCCTGTATCATTAAATGGTGGTAGAAGTCAGCACTTTGTTGGGCATGGTACAGAATATGTTGCCCGTAAAGCAGACGGTGGTGCTTTTGTTGTCCCATTTGATACTCCTGCAACCAGAAGACAACCAAACCTTACAAACAAGAGATTACAGGAAGCAAATAGACTGGGATATAAGATGCCTGGATTTGCATCTGGTGGTAACTTAGATAAACAGATCTATCTGCACTGGACAGCGGGTGGATATAATCATAAGAAAGGTCCATATCACACTACTATTCAAGGTGATGGTAGTGCATATAGAGCAGTTCCTTACGATCAGCATACTAATCACACATATCGTAGGAATACTGGTAACGTAGGTATCTCTGCTGCTGCGATGGGTGGCAAACCTTGGATTGATTATCCTCCCAAGTCAATTCAGATTGAAAATATGGCGAAAGAAGCGGCAATGGTCGCTAAGGGATGGGGATGGAAACCAGAGCATATCAATATCAAACGTGTTATGACCCATGCAGAAGCGGGTTCTAACAAAGACGGTAGAAGACCTCATGATAATTATGGTCCAGTGTCTTGGGGTGGTACTGGTGAGCGTTGGGACTGGTGGCACTTAAACAAAGGTGATCGTCCTGGCACTGGTGGTGACATGCTGCGATCTAAAATTCGTAAGTACATGGGACAAGCGGACTTGAAAGAGGCACCTGGCACAAGTCCTGGATCTGCTAATGAAAGACAAAGAAAGAATTCACCTATTCAAACTGAAGAATATAATCTTCTGCAGAGATTGCTTGTCGCTGAAGCAGGTGGTGAAGGTCTTACTGGTATGGCAATGGTTGCTAGATCTGTTCTGAACAGAGCAGGTTTGATCCAGAAAGGTATCGTTGGTCCTGGAATGTTCATGGCAAAGTCTGGTAGCATCAGAGATGTTATTATGGCAAGTGGTCAATATCAACCAATTCGTGATGGTGCTATTCACAAACCGATGAGTGAACGACAGTTGGCACTTGCTGCAAAGGCAATTGGTATTGCACAGAATGAAGCAGCACTGCGTGGTCATCTTGAAGCAGCAGGTAAGAAACCTCACGAAATTCATAAATTACTTGGTGCTACAGGTTTCCGCACTGGTGCTGCATTCAACGATCCATCTCAGAATGTAAATGTTACTAAGTTGGGCAATCATTTGTTCAACACTGCTGGTAACTCTGCTGTCAAGATGTTTTCTTCTGACTTTGCTGGTAGACATGCTCCTGGTTCAGAACCTAGTGTTCAGCAAAGTGCCAGAGCACCCCAGAGAGGTCTTCTGGGTGGTCTGTTGCCTACACCTTCTAGTTCTAGAAGTATGGAGGAACGTCAAGGTCTTCCAAGTATGCAATATATGCAACCCGAAGGTCAAAGACCTGGAGTTGGTGATGATGGTAGGTTCCGTCCTCGTTTCTCTGAAGGAAGAAAAGAAGATATGACCATTGAACAGATGAGAAGGCAAACTAATCAAAGGAATGCCGCTCGTGAAAGAATTGCTGATAGAACTCGTTCTATGGTTGATTCTGTTATGCAGCAAGTTGCTGCTAGTAACAACCAAAATAGAGAAGCAATTCTTAGAGCAAATGATCTAATTCAACTTGTATTCCAAGGTAAGTCTCAGCGATCAACTCAAGTTGTCACCAGCGGTGGTGGCGGTGGAATTATTTCTGGAGCAGGACTTGGACGACTGATTGGTGGTTCTCGTGGCGCTGCTATTGGCGGATCTGTCGCAGGACTCCTAAATTCATTTAACAATCCTCTCAGGGGTATCTTCAGCTAATGACTATTCAAAGAGAAGACGTTGGAAACGTCGAATATAAAATCGAGATTTACCGTAATGGTAAAGTTGTAAAAAGTCCTGAGGGTATTACTAATGTTAAGGACTTCGTTCCTGGTGTTGAAATATTTGAAAGTATTACTTCTGCTACAATGGAGTGTAAACTTATTGTTCAGGACGCAGCAGGTATTATTGGTGCGATGACAGGATCTGAATTATTTAAAATTCAAGTCATCGGAACAATTGTAGATAAAACTTATTTCTTTAGAGCATATAATATTGAATCTAGATCTAGATACAATGGTGTTGATGTCTTCATTATTAACTGTACTTCTGAGGAGTTTATGAAGAATGAATCAGTTAATGTATTTGGTCATAGTTCTGTCATTTTTAGTGGTGAGACAGAGTCTTCTTCAATGGTCAAAAAACTTTTACAAAAACAATTTCTTGGATCACAGAAGAAATTATTCTTAGAAAGCACCATTAACAAACATGAGTTTGTCGTGCCTAACTGGAGACCATTCGACCTTATCTATTGGTTGGCACAAAGATCTATTAGAAAAGCAAAGAAGGGTGGTACATTACAAAATGGATTTGTTTTTTATGAAAACTCTTTAGGATATCACTTTAAGTCTGTAGATAAACTTATTGCTGATGTTGAAGATCAGGCAAAAACTAAGCAGACAAATTTTCAATCAGGTACACCCAAGTTGTACAAATATGTACATAGTCCACTACATCTTGACGATGGTGCTACTGATGAATTTAAGATTTCAGCAGTTGTGTTTCCTGAAGAGAGAAATTATCTGATGGGTTTACGTCATGGTGCATGGTCTGGTTATAGTATTGGATTTGATCCTGTTACTATTACTGAATCTAAAATGGGACTTAGTACTGATATGTCTGTTGATGCATATCGATATAGTATTAAAGAGTTATGGAAAAAGATGGAGCACCTGAATGGAAAGAGAAATGTAAGTCCTATTAGTCAGATGGACACAGCAGTTCAGGCAATGATCGATTACCCTAAGAGGGTTCGATACACAATGCTTCCCAATCAAACATTTGATCCTAAGTACAAAGACAATCCTCAGAAAAACTATGAGGAACTTGTAGAACTGCAGGCATATCAATATCTTCGTTTCGAGTCATTCAAGAATATTAAGTTGCAAATTAAGGTTCCTGGTAACCTAGATCTGTATGCTGGATCTGGTATTGAAGTTGTCATTCCTGCCAACTATAATGCAAATACCATTCAGAATGATAAGAAATATAGCGGTAGATACATTATTGCTGGAGTTACCCATCAAATTGCTAATGATGTTTTAACATCAGAACTGATGCTCGTAAAAGATTCAGTGGTATAATAAATAGTACTGTAACGCTTCTATACTAAAAATGGAAAGTATCGAAAAGCATATCGAGAAGGATAAGGAGATCCTTCAAGACCCAACTGTTTCCCCTCAAATGCGTCGTCACATTGAAGGCGAATTGCACGATCTGGAAGAGTATGCAGAGCATCACAAAAAAGAGATCGAAGCAGGCGATCATCACGACCCATCTTATCTTGAATTGTTCTGTGATCAGAACCCCAGTGAGCCCGAATGTCTAGTTTATGACGATTGATAATTATTTGTTAGGTCATTGGTCTAACAGGTTTCAAGCACAATCCTCCCCTCATCAGTATTCTACGGTTGAAATTGAATGGAAACTGACTGAGGGTGGATATCATTCAAAAAACTATTATCGTTCCGATGGTCCAAATAAACCATATCGGGAACGGTATCATAAAAAGGTGCAGATTTCTGATACTGAAATTCGTTTTGAGAACTATGATCTCAACTGGACAAGATCAGAGAACTGTGATATGATATTTACATTCGATGGTCATGCTTGGCATGGGTCACTAATTGGTGACAAGTGTACTGGCGTCAGGGGTCATCGAGTAGTATCTGAAATTCATCTCTATGGCAACAAACTACATAGTATGGATCAAGGATACAACTCAGAGGGTGAAATGATGTGGGGTTCTGAGAACCTTTACAAGTTCACCCGAATGGGCGAATAGCTCAGCGGTAGAGCTACTCGTTTACACCGAGTCGGTCGGGGGTTCGATCCCCTCTTCGCCCACTGTCGATTTTTATTATGACAAAACCGACTAAAGAAGAGATCATCGATCTCTTATATGATAACTATTCTGATTATCATACACTTCCTCATTATGGTTTGATACCTGATTGGTACTTACGATATTGGGAACTGCACAACATGATTTTTGATTACCTCGAAGGAGACTCTGATGAAACTGCGTAATGCAATCCTTTCTGGATTGATGTTTGGTTTGGCACATGGTGTTGCAGTAAATGCAGAACCGACCAAGGGATACTACACCATGGATGCCATGGGATGTATGCTTTTGAAAGAATGTACGAAGGATGTAGAGAAAATCCATTCATCTGGTGATCTTCGTGCAGCATTCCCCGATTCTGATTGGGATTATGTTGCCGAAGAATTTGATAGGATTATGGTTGCTTTCAGTCAAATTGGTGTAGATGTACATCTTGCGGATGAAAAGTATTTCCCTGCAGGACATCGTGGTGTCTATCATACTGTTTCCAATCACTTCTACCTCAATAAGTCTTTCATGCATCGTCCTCATGTACTCATGAGTGTTGTGCGTCATGAAGGATGGCACGCTGCACAGGATTGTATGGCAGGTACAATTAAGAACAACATGATTGCCATTATCAAGAATGAAGAGGATGTGCCTATGATCTGGAAAGAAATGGTCAAGCGTACATATATGCCAGCAGCACGTCCGTGGGAAGCAGAAGCAACTTGGGCAGGCAAAACCGAAAACATGACGCAGGATGCACTAGAATCTTGTGCTGCTGGCACGATGTGGACTGACTATGAACCCACACCTATGACACGCGAATGGTTAGAAGAGAATGGTTATATTCAAGGAAAATGATTATCCGATAGCATCCAAAATTACTTGGGATGACATAATCAAGAAGATGGAGAACGAGTTTGATCTTAAAACTGCTGTTGCCTATATCAATAAAACGACTGCACCAACAGTCATTTTACATAATGAAAATCAACCAAAGACTATCTTTGATGCCGTAAAAGAAATTGAGAAAAAATGGATAACAGATAGTTGTCATGTATATACATCATTTGGTAAATCTGCTTTAACTTTTGGTAGGCACAAAGACAAGATTAATGTTTTACTTGTTGGTGCTATTGGAGAAGTTTCATATAAGTTTGATGATGGTTCGGTATATAGAGTAACACCTGGTGATAGTTTGTATATACCAGCAGGTGTATATCACGACCCAATCGTACACAGTGCTAGAGCAACACTTAGTATCTCTACGCCACAATCCCCCACATTTGAAATATGAGTAACGCGAGAGATCATCTGTTTAAGATCCCATTTAAGCAATATAGTATTCCTGATTGGGAGCATCATAAAAAATTAATTTTAGATGCTTTACCAAAAGACGATTACACAGACTTTTTTGCTTTGAAGGGGAAAGGTCTTCCTTCTTATATCAGTACCGTAGGTGATGCAATTGATCCCTGCATGAAAGATTTTTCTCAGACATATCCACCAGGAGTATTTTTATCTTCAATGTGGTATGAAAGATCTCGAAAGTTTGATGCCCATGGACCACATAATCATGGTGCAACAGGATTCTCTGCTATTTTGTATGTAGATTTTGATCAATCTGAGCACGAATCTACTGTGTTTTATTCTCCATTCAATGATCCTATGAACGGGGATGATATGAGTTTTCAACCTGTTGTTAGAGAAGGTGACTTGATTGTATTTCCTGCAATGATCCTTCATGAGGGACCTATGAATATGAGTGAAAAGGAACGAGTAATCGTTTCGTTTAATATTATGGGTGAAGATGTTTTAACAGCATATAACAGTGGTAAACGAGAGGGTGTGCTCTCACAAGCTAAATAATTTGAAAGAAATCATAGGTCAATGAGCGGAACTATTGATGGTATTATTAATGAACCTACAGTAAATTTCGTCGGTAAAGACGGATTTTTCTGGTGGGTTGGTGAAGTTGAAGATAATGAAGACCCTATGGAATTGGGTCGGGTAAAAGTTCGCGTTCTTGGATATTACACGAACGTTCGTGGTGGTACTACAGATCAACTCCCTACAGATAATCTTCCTTGGGCAACAGTTCTGCAGCATACATCACAAGCAGGTAATGATGCTCAAGGTGAATCTTCTGGGCAATTGCAACCTGGTGCAATTGTTATGGGATTTTTCATGGATGGTGAACAGGCGCAAATGCCTATCGTCATCGGTGTTATGCGTGTTAAGAAGTCTGGTGAAACTCAAGAGGAAAAAATCTTTGCCTTTACAGGTGAAAAGATGGAACCTGGCGTTGCTCCCAATATCGCAACTCAGCATCCCATGAATCCTAATTCTAGTATGGCTAGAACTAAGGAGCAAGGTTATTATAGACCTAAGGCAGAAAATACAGTTCCTTTCCCTAATCAGAAAGATCAGGTAATTGGTTCTGCTGGTGGACCAGCAGGTATTGATACTGTTCAAAATGGTAGTTCTTCCAACCCAACTAAACCTAGGCAACCAAAGAAACCTATTCCTGCTGCTAATGGTGTTGCTGGTCCTTGGAAGACTTTAGAGTATGAACTTTCATATCTTATGGAAGATCTTGCAGACACCGCTGGAAATCTTATCAAAGCAGAAAATGGTGATTTCCTTGATATCGTTTCAGGTAAATTAGTTACAGCAAAAGTATTAACAGCAAAACTGCAGAACTTCTTGAGTGCGGTATTTACTCAGGTTGTGTCTGCGATGCGACAAGCTTTGGCAAACCTTGCAGAACAATTAGAACTTGTTAATATTCTTGGTGGTGCAACTGGTGCTCCTTTCGTGGTCTTCACGGTAATTCAGCAAGCGGTTGCTACTATTCTGAAATCACTTTGTACAATTGACGCAAATCTTTTAGGTTGGGTTCAAGATCCTGTTGGTTCTGTTCTTGGTATTCTTGAAGGGTTCTTAGATGGTTTGATTGATAAAGCAACTTTTGTCCTGCAAGGTGTTCAGACTGCAATTGATAGAGTTATTTGTCAGGTTCAGGGTATTCTTGACAGTGTTCTTGGTTTGGTTGACACGGTTAAAACTATTGTTGATAGTGTTGGTGCAGCAAAAGACATCATTGATGCATGGCAAGCAGGTAGCGAAATTTTTGAAGCAGGTACTGACCTCATTCAGAAAGGTATCAGCAGCATCAGTGGTTTGATCGCACTCTTCATTAAGTTCATTGGTAGTGGTTGTAATCGTTCTGCTGATGGTGGTGTTGACACTGTTGGTTGGTATCCTTTGTTTGGTGTTACACATTGTACCGAAGAAGAATTAGAACAGATTAATAAGATCCGAGGAGATTCTAGAGGAGAGTGTGGTGGTAACAGCAGACCTGGTGGTTTGTTGGATAATATCTTGAATGAAGCAGATCCATATTTAACATCTGTAAAAACTTTCTTAGATGGTGCATATGAATTGCACGTTGGTACTCCTGGTCGTAGAGCAACAATCAAGAAAAGTGCCAGTGGAAAAACAGAAACATCTGTCAAAGTAAACCAAGCGGAAAAAGCAGAGCATGATGCGAGAAAGAGGATTGCTGAAGAAAAACCAGATCTTTCTCCAGAAGAACAGGAAAAATTAGTACAGGATGCTGTAAAAAAATCTAACAGCGGTAAAGGTGATGATGGCAACTTAATTGCTGATCATACCACTTATGCGGGCACTTACACCGAAGAAACACATGGTGACAACTGTTCTATGGTGGATGGTGATTGTGTAAGAAATATTGAGGGTGATTACTTCCTGAAGATTACTGGTGACTGTCACATTGAAGTTGGTGGTGGTTTCTTCTTAGGTGCCGAAGGTGCCCCCAAAGTTGTTGATAAGAAAGGTGAGAAGAAGAATAGTAAAGTGCAGAAGCACACTATTCGTTTTGGTTCTGACGTTGATGTAAATACAGTTGGTGCCAAGTTTGAATTGCAGGGTGCTGAAGCAAATATTGCATCTACATCTACTAAAGTTACTGGTAGTATGTTTGAAAACTCAGCATCACAACAGAGTAGAAGTGCTGCTGAACAGATTTTTAGTGGGGACAACTCTATTGAGATTGTTACACCTCACTTGGTTGAGATGATCAATAGTCCACCATCACCTATTCCTAAGGCGATGACTGGTATTCGTAGATTTGTTGGTGGATCTGTTGAAACAGTTATGACACCTGCTGCATCTGGTGCGGATGCTATTCCTAGATATACTATTGCTAATCCACTTGGTCCTTATTCTGGAACGTTTGGTGCTACAGGATACAACTGTAACGTTACTACAGGTGCATTTAACGTTAACGTTGCTGCAGGATTAATCTTTATGGATGCAAGTGCAGCAGTCACCATCAAGGCAGGTCTTGGTATGGTCCTGAGTGCTGGGTTGACAGTGATCGTTACAGGCAAAGCAATTTATCTGAACTGACTTGACAGCAGTCCTGTCACCTGCTATACTACATAGGTAGTGACAAGGACACAATGCCAGACACAGAACTCGCTCACGTCTTCGTGAACTTCTCTAAGCGATCAATGCATATCGTTGATGAAGAAGGATATGACAAGACTGTGACTTGGAAGATGGACATGGAAGGAGCAGCAGGATTTTCTGAAACTGTTTCTGAACTTGGCACAATTCTCGACCCTGATATGGTTACTTACTGTTTCGCAGAACTATGATTGGACCCATTGGTATTACTCTCCGTCAAGCAGAAGATCACTTTGACTTCATCATGGATCTGACAGAAACTCAACGAGTTTGCTGGAAGATTACTACTCCTGATGGGAAATCTGTTATGATGGTTCCTGTCAACGAAATTCCTCCTATCCCTGAAGAAATTCAGAGCGAAGTAGAAGATTTTCGTAAAAAGTTTTTAGAAAATGTTGGTGTAACTGATGAGACCTAAAACACGTCAATCAATGGAAATGTTGTTTAGTGCAAAGTGGAACTTGCCAAAAGCAGCAAGGAATGCTAGTCTAACCGATAAGGAGATGAAGATCACATTCAATGAGTATTGTGCTTTTCATCCCCCAACTTATCATGGGAGTGTGGCGGAATCGGTAGACGCACCAGACTTAAAATCTGTTGAGAATTAATCTCGTGGGGGTTCAAGTCCCCCTACTCCTATTGATGAATTATGATCCAAAACGTTTTTCCACACACATTCTATTCAATCTTTCAAGCACCCAATAAAAATGAATTGAATGCTGCTATCGACAAATATGGTGAAGAGCATATTGATAACAGTGAATTCGATTGGGGAAAAGAATGTATAATTGATAGAATTCCTCTTCATTGGAGCGACTGGATTGATTTACTAATGCCTAGTCTAGATTTACTTGGACAAGACTTTGGTAAAAAATTTAAATTCGTCATGCTTGATCCTTGGATAAATTATTACAAACGAGGATCATATCAAGAAGTGCATGATCACGCATTACAAGATTTGGCATGTGTGTATTTTGCAAACAATGGCAAAGATTTTTCTCAGTTTATTTTTACTGACAGATATTCTATGTCATTACAACACCCAGTAAAGCAATTAATCGGGTATCAAAATTTGCATGGTATTAACTATAATGCTGGTGATATCATCTTTTTTCCTGGTCATGCTTTACACCAAGTTACTCCACACAATAGTGATGTAATTAGGAAAACCTTCGCTTGTAATATTATGATCGAAGAAGTCTCGGGATGACTATAAAAGCGCACTGGTCGGGAGTTCCCTTTCGGATATAGTCTAAGAATAATGGCACATGATCTTACGCATTGGACTCATGGTGGACTTCCTCGCAAGTCTGTCAATATTCTTAGACTTATTTCTGAATTAGAAGGATCTTACCAACTTACTAAATATATGGCATTTGACGAAGATTGTGCTATACTGGATGCTATGAAACAGAGGTATTACAAACTCTATTTCAAACTATCCAAAGAAGAACGCCAAACTAGCTCAGCTGGATAGAGCAACGGTTTTGTAAACCGTAGGTCAACGGTTCAAGTCCGTTGTTTGGCTCTCGGGGAATTAGCTCAGTTGGTAGAGCACCTGCTTTGCACGCAGGGGGTCAGCGGTTCGAGTCCGCTATTCTCCATGGAGGGAGTACAAAAGATCTGTACTTAGAAACAGCGCCCTCCTTCAATCCTCTTTAGCTCAGCGGTAGAGCGGTTGACTGTTAATCAATTGGTCCCTGGTTCGATCCCAGGAAGGGGAGTTATGTCATTTTCAACCAAGTTACTCTACAAAGTTCCGAGTAGACTTCCTGATGAATTAATTTCATCAATGATTTCGTATGTAGAAACACTTCATTATCAAGAAGGATCAGCACTTGGTGATCCTGATAGAGTTGCTCGTAAATCTACAGTTTCATGGATTCCTTGGGATGAATGGATACCTGGTATCATCTACAATATGATGCACGCTGCAAATAAGGAATACTTTAATTATGATTTAGATTATTTTAATACTAAAATACAGTCTACCATTTATAATGGTAATTCATCTGATCATTATACTTGGCACGTTGATAATGATGACAACAGCGTCAATCAAACAACTGGTCATGAAAGAAAACTTTCTTGCTCATTACTTCTCACAGATGCATCTGAATATGAAGGTGGAGAACTTCAATTTCATTATGAGAGAACATTCTTTAAGTCTGTGAGACCATTAAAGGGAGAGTGTTATATTTTTCCTGCTTGGGTTCCTCATCGTGTTAGACCTGTGAGATCTGGTAAAAGAGTATCTATTGTTGCTTGGATGGCAGGTCCACCCTTCAAATAAATACAAAAAACTAGGAGGAGAATGGGAATTTACGATACTATTTTTTCAACATTTGATCTTGGTCCTGGGTTCTGGAATAGAGAACTTAGAACAAAAGATCTTAATGGTTATATGTCATATAACTGGATCGATCCTAAAGGTAATCTATGGACTATAGATCATTCAGGAACTTATGACTTCGATGATCGTGGAAAATTTAAGGTCGTAAAGAACATAAATCATGGTAAAGTTGCTCCATATCTCTTAACAAAACAACTCGAATTATATCCTGCACACTGGACAGCGTATTATGCACCAACTCCAAGTGCAATGGTGACATTTGTTGAGGGACATGTTGAACAAGTATTATTCTCTTCTAATAGATAATGGCATTCTTAGTACATCCACTTCCACCCAATCCAGTATGGGTCAAAAAAGAATATCTTTATGATCATCAAAAGGGACATGGTGAACTCACACCTGGTATTTGGATTTCGGTAAAGAGTGTTCAGACAAAAGCATTATATTTTGAGACACTTCTCACTGAGTATGGTGCTTTGTTTGATAAATTACCATTAAGCGCATTCGTATGGAAAAAGGATTTTGATCCTGAAGATCAACTACCATTAGACGTACTTGAACTTTGGGATTGTTTCGACTATAATATCACTGTAGTTCGGAAACCTATCCTGGGACGTTGCGAGTTTTTTGGTAAAGACAAAAAAATGCACGCGGGGGAATATGAATTTACAATTGACTCTGCTCACCCAGATCAGTCTATTATTGATACTAATTTTTCTGAGTTGGACCCCGAACATAAATCGTTCAACGTCATCGCACTCGATAATGGACAGTTCGCTGCCCAACCAAATAATCGAGTAATTTGGAGAGATAATTCTCTAATCCCAGGAAACCTTAATCAACCAGATTTCAAAGTTTGTACACAGAATTATGCCGTTGAAACAGAACCAAAGTGGTGGACAGTTGGACACACAGACGAGTGGCAATACAAAACCGAAGACGGCGCTTGAGCGGTCTTTTGGTGGCACTGTAGAGAAGAATATCCCTGAAGATGCTGAGTGGATTGATGATGTTTTTTACATCAAAAAGACACGGTTTGGTCTTTACACATCTATCTTAAAAGAACCCCTTGGTCAACATTTTATCACTGGTGCTTCATATGAAGCAGTGCTAACTATATCTCGCTGGCACCTTAAATGCCTGCAAGATGGTACACTCGATGATTATACTCATGTCGTGAATAGCGGCGTTGTTGGAGGAAAACTATGACTAAAAAGACTATGACTATTGGAAGCGATACTTGGGAGTGGGAAGAAACTCCTGAGGCAAAAGAAGCAATCGCAAAGTTGCATCGAAATGCAACAGAACGTCTTCATGCTGATATTCGTAAAGCAGAAACAGAGGCATCAGATTATGGAGTTGGAAAGTGACTGTTGAAACATATCCTTATCTTGGTCCTGATACAACTTATGCACAACAGCGTAAGTGTCGTATGCAAGATGCTATCGATGATTATCTCAACGATGAAAAAGTAAATGTTAGACAAGCATATGAGGAAATGTTATCTTGCATTGATGATGTAAGGCAGTATCACAAAAAACAATATGACAAAGCAGATGAACTCTACAACCTCTTCCTTGGATATAGAAATCCCTTCCCATTTGAGTGAAGAATGGGCAAGTTATCTTGCAACATGCGCTTCTTTAGATGTTACTCCTGATAAAAGAAGATTTCTAAGATACAATGAACTTTATCCTTTAGACAAACAGTGAAAGTACATAGTTATAATGAACCTTTTCCATACTTGATTATCGAAAATGTATTTGATGATTTGGATGGTATTTGGTTAGAACTTGAATACTACTGCAAAAATTATGAGCATTTCTTTTTAGATCCTATAAAAACTTGCTCGGCAACAGTGAAGGGTAAAATTGTTAAACAAAATTCTGGTAATTGGTTAACAAGTATATGGAAAAATCCAGAACTTTCTACTATTTGTAGAAGTAGTAACTCAATGTTAGAAACTTTTCCTAGTCAATGTCCTGGGAATAAATTTTTCGACGGGTTTCATTGTAATAGAATGACTGTGCTGTTATCTCATTATAAAAATGGGGATCATTATAAGGCGCACAGGGATGTTGGTCTTGTTACTGGATGTCTCTGGTTGTATAAAGAACCTAAAAAGTTTACTGGAGGAGATTTTTCTTTCAGTGATTATGATGTCACCATCCCATGCGTGAATAATTCCATGGTTATCTTTCCAAGTTCTTTTAAGCATGAAGTATCACCAGTTGAAATGACTAGTGATGATCATTTGGATGGTAGATTTACGGTTTCCTATTTTATGAACTATGCCTCATAATCTTGTTGTATAAATAGACCTGTAGCAAATAGTGTGATTATCTGTGGGAACCCGTAAAATTTCTCAACTAGAGACAATCTCAGATGCTAATCTGTCGGGAGAAGCAATTCTACCTGTCGTTGTATCTGACCCTCTGATCCCTAACCGTAAGGCAAAGGTCAACCAGTTGTTCAAAGGTGTCTCTCAAGGCACAAAAACAAATCCTGGATTATCCTTTGACCTTGACCGAGATTCGGGACTATATCAAAATGCGTATGATCAAATCGGCATTGCCTTCGGTGATGGTGGTTTGTATATGAGCAGAATTGACAACGGTAATAGTAGCACTTCGCTATACATTACTGCTGTTGATGATGTTGCAGATAACGCTGATGTTGTTCTTGCTCCAAAGGGCACAGGTGCTGTGAAGGTTACGGGTAACTTTGTTATCTCAGACCAAACTTTTATTCTGGAAGATGCACAGGGACCTAAAGCAAGATTTGAAGTTTCTAATATTGGTACTGGTACTAATACTCGTATCTTCACCCTTCCCGCTATTACCTCTGGTAACGGAACTACCGTTGTTGGTGATAATACTACTCAGACATTAACTAACAAAACTATTCTTATTGATGAGGATAACTTTGTTATTGTTGATGGTGATGAAGAAGCAATCTTCCAGATCAACTGGGTAGATACTAGCGATGCTCGTCGTTCTTACTTCTTACCTGATGCGGGTACAGTAACTACTACTGCTGAACCTACTGCTACATCTTCTACCCTTCTCGACACTAAAGCAGAACAAACATCTCTGAATAAGACGATGGTTGATCTGAAACTCGCTGCCGATGCTGAAACTGACACTAACTGGGCACAGTTCAACACAGACATTCTTACGGCAAACAGAACAATTACCATGCCCGATACCAACATTACGTTGGTTGGTACTGATGCTACTCAAATACTACAGAATAAATCTATTGAGACTTTAATTCTGCAGGATCCTGCTGATACTAGTAAAAAGATTACATTTAGTGTTTCTAACCAAAATACACTATCAAACCAAATATTTCAGTTCGCACCAACTAATGACCTAAATACGGGTAGTGGTAACAACACAATTGTTACTGAAGATGCAGAGCAGGATCTGAAGAACAAATCTATTTTTGTTCCTCAAATCAAAAGAGAGGGAACTTCTGGAGGAGTAACACTTCAGGTTGATAACATTACTGCAAACAGGACAATCAGATTTCCTGATGCTGATGCAACTCTTCTCTCCACCGAAAACGTAACCCTGGATGATGTTAACTTTGGCGGTGGTATTGGTGCAAACAACTTAACGGGACAAACCCGTCTTCAACAATTCTTCTACGCAGGATTCTAATTAACAATGGCAGACCAAGGACTTTTAGGACAAGCAAAACCAGCGGGAACAACTAATACAGTCCTGTATAGTGCTCCTGTAAATGAATCTGCTTCGGCAGTATTAACTATCGCAAATGATGGTACTGGTGCAGCATATGATGTTGGCATCAAAGATTATGATCAAAAGTTGATATTGGATGCATCAACTTATAAGTTGCATAAAGGTGATGTAATTAGTAATTATAGAGTTACAGTCGGAACAGCAATTACACAGAGTAATTCATTTACGCCTGGTACACTTTTAACATCATCTGATGGAGAGAAAACTTTTAGATTTGAATCTAATTATATTCCTGCAACTACCAGTGTTTTTGTAAAGGATGTTTCAATTAGAATTATTTCTATTGAATCTGTTAGTGGTTCTTTTTCTGTTGGTGACACTATAACCAAGGGTACTTCACCCAACCAAACATCTGCAGTTGTATATGAAGTTGCTGATGGATCAGTTTATGTTGGACCTTCAGTAGCAAGTGGAAGTAACGCACTTCCTGCAGATGAATTTGCTGCTGGTGATAGTATTACTAACGGTACTGCAACTGCAACAATTTCTACTGGTGGTATTGGTACTGCTGAAGAAGAATTTGTTTTCTCTACTACCACTGCTGGTGGTACATACGACCTTGCATTGAACGGAGGTATTACACTCTTCGGTGACAGAACATATCGTTTTGATGTTTCTGATTCTTCGATGTCTGGTAGAGACTTCAGTCTCTCCGAAGTTGTTAACGGTGAGTGGGGTCCTGATAATACTGCTGGTAACGCTGACGACGGTACAGAATTTACTACTGGTAGAACTGCTAGTGGAACTGCTGGTTCTGGTGGTGCATATGTTCAATACGATTTCGGTAGTTACGATACTACTCCATCAACACTTTACTTCTATGATGGTGGCACAGGAACTGCTAGTAATGCAAATTATGGTGGTTCTGATCGTAGCATCGGGATTAGTGACAGTTATGAATATACTGAGTTTTACATCTATGACAAAGATGGTACTTGGGTAGATAATACCGACACTTTTGAACAGGGTGGTGTTACTTACACTGTAACCGCTCAAACTGCTGGTCCTTTCGGTTATGTTCGTGATTACAGCGGAACAACCCTGACAGTTGTAAAAGGTGTTGGATCTGCTGATTTTGCAGGAACTGATACCTTCCAAGATGTTCCTAAACAAAATGATGGTGCGAGAACTCTTGCTACTGTAAGTAGTGTTGATGTTGCAACAACTGCTCTTGAAGATGTAAACTATCTGACTAAAGATAAAACAAATTCCGCTAACAATGTTGACCGTTTGACTTCTCTTGTTATCGGTCCTGGTGAAAGATTGATTGTAGAAAGTGCAACTCAGAATAATGTGTTTAGTCTGATTGGTTTCCAAGATGCTTCTACAGCATTCCCAACCAGAGTATACGGTTGATCATCCCCATAAATAACTAAAAAAGCAGCGTAAGAAATGTCCCTTACTAGACTTAAGAATATTATTACGTCCCGCACGGGACGCATTATTTACGTCAACCCTGACGACTTCGATGCTTCTGATGCTATTGACAATAGGGGCAACTCTGCACTGAGACCCTTTAAGTCTATTCAGAGAGCATTTCTTGAAGTTGCTAGATTTTCGTATCGAGTAGGTCTGTCAAACGACGAATTTGACGCCTTCTCGATCATGCTGTATCCAGCAGAATATATTGTTGATAACAGACCTGGCGACGTTCTTTATACTAACGTTGCTCCCATTGATGAGAACTCAAACCTTGATTTGACATCTCCTAATAATGTTTTGTATAAGTACAATTCAATTGAAGGAGGCATCATTGTTCCCAGAGGTTGTTCGCTGGTTGGCACCGATCTTCGTCGTACCAAGATTATTCCTAAGTACGTTCCATATCCTACGGTGTATGCTGCTAAGGGTATCAATACAGAGGCTCAAGTACCTCCCCGCACCGCAGTCTTCAAAGTTACTGGTGGAACATACTTCTGGCAGTTCTCCTTCTTCGATGGTGCTGAGGAAGGTGTATACTTCAAACCCGATAGCACCGAAACATTAGCACCTAAGTTCTCTCACCATAGACTTACTTGCTTTGAGTTTGCTGATGGTGTAAACTCTCTGTCCACACTTATTTCAAACGGTACTGTTCCTAACGCAGATTATTCTGCTGTTAATAACATTCTGGAAAGAACAGATCTTGAGATCTACTATCAGAAAGTATCGAAAGCATTTGCTACAATTCCTGATACATCTGGTGATCCTGCTGCAGACCAAATTCAGGCAAGGGTAGAAGAAAATCGTATCGTTGGTCCTATTTCTGATGAATACAGAGTCCTTCAGATCACAAGAAATGGTCAGACAGCAACGGCAGTCACTGTTGACGAGTTTGATAACCCCAGAGACCATGGATTTTCCGTTGGCGTTAACATTAACGTTAGTGGTGTTACTGGATCAACTGGACCGCAATCCGAACTTGATGCATCAGTTTATAACGGATCTTTCACAGTCACATCCGCATCTGGCAACGTCTTTACTTACCAAATGCAATCCGAACCAACAGGAAATGCTGTAGGTTCTAATGTTACTGTTAAGACTGAAATTGATACTGTTGACTCTGCATCTCCTTATGCGTTTAACTTGTCCCTGAGATCTGTCTGGGGCATGAACGGTATGCACGCAGATGGTGCTAAGGCAACTGGTTTCAAATCGATGGTTGTTGCACAGTTCACGGGTCTATCTCTACAGAAAGATGATAGAGCATTTGTAAGATATAATGCTTCTACTGGTAACTATGATGTAGCAACTGCTGGTGATGGTGCTCACCTGGATGGTTTTGCTGAGTATCGTAAGGGTTGGGGACATGAACACATTAAGTGTAGTAATGACTCCTTTATTCAGGCAGTTTCAGTGTTCGCGGTTGGATATGCAGGTCACTTCATTGCATTGAGCGGTGGTGACATGTCAATTACTAACAGTAACTCAAACTTTGGTAACACTGCTCTGAGATCTGCTGGTTTCAAAGCAAAAGCATTCTCGAAAGATAAAGCAGGCGCAATAACTCATATCATTCCACCCAAATCCCTTTCTGTTATTTCAACAACTGCAACGGGATCTAACGGTGCATCTGCTATCACTTTAACTAATGATGGTTCTATTAATGGTGTCATCGAAGGTATGACAGTTAGTGGTACTGGTATTGGTTCTGGTGCAACTGTTGGTTCTGTTAATACTAACACTAGAGTTGTTACATTGACTGTATCGAACACATCTGCAGTTAATGGTAACGTTATTTTTGGTGAGCAAACATCTGTCAACTGGGTAAACATTGACATTCAGAGAACAAAAACAATTAACTCTGCACTTGCAGGACAAGGAGGAACACCTGGAACAAGACTCTATCTCTATGGATACACGGTTGAGGCATCACCTCCAACAACTAAAGTCCAAGGTTACACCGTTGGTGCGCGTCAAGATGGCACAGGTGTTAACGCTGTACCAGACAAACTCAACTGCTTGTTAGTTGCAAACGGAGCAACTGAAGCAACAACACAGACAGCAAAGATTTCTCCTTACGGTCCTTCTGTTTCTGGTAAAGCAGCGGGTGCAACAGGATCTCCCATTCAATATGACAGCAGTACATACACCATTGGTGGTGTTGCTGGTCAAGTTGGTGGATGGTATCTTGCTGTAGATTCTGTTGACAATGAAATCTATACAACATTATCTACTAATACACAATATAATACAGTTAATTTTACACCTACAACGTTCATTAAGAGGATTGCTGACGGTAGAGACCTGCAAGACAGAACCTATCGTGTACGTTATGTAATTGATAAAGATAAGACTAATCCTCTGCCTCGTGATCCTATCAGTGGTTATGTAATGCAACCTCTGAATACGGACACAACATCTTATAAGTTAAACAAAACCTTCTATATCTACGATATTGAAGTTGTACAAGAGTTTGAGAGAGGTGTTAACGATGGAATCTACTATCTTACCTTGCTTTGTGCATCTATTGCACCTTCAACTTCTAACTTCAACGACAGGAAGTTCAGTCAAAATGTCAACGAAGTCTATCCTACGTTTGACAGAGACAACCCTGTTGCTGACCCTGACGCTGCTGTATCCGTCGCTGACAATGAAACTATCGGTCTCGTAAATGCTACTGATGGTGCTACACCTACCCCAGCAAAAGATCCTAAGCGTTCTATCACTAAAGAGGCAGTAGAATTCCTCTTAACTGACACTGGTTGGACACAACCTGGTACTACACCAAACTACGATTCTGTTAACGAGCGTCTTTCTAACGTCGAACTTACTGCACGTTCTGGTGAAGAAGAGACTAGAAAGATTAACATCAGACAGAATAATGATGGATCGGTTGCACCAATTAACGTTGAGTTTAGAAGACACTCTATCTTACGTTCTGGTAACCATACGTTTGAATATCTTGGTTTCGGTCCTGGTAACTACTCAACTGCATTCCCTCAGACACAAGTAGAGACATTATCTGCTGATCAGATTAAGTTCT
>BCSF01000015.1_pt1 | contig 83279 bp, 143 predicted proteins | sample 1016431 | NCBI WGS metagenome assembly BCSF01 (sample SAMD00045685;SAMD00045686;SAMD00045687;SAMD00045688;SAMD00045689;SAMD00045690;SAMD00045691;SAMD00045692;SAMD00045684;SAMD00045690;SAMD00045691;SAMD00045692;SAMD00045684;SAMD00045685;SAMD00045686;SAMD00045687;SAMD00045688;SAMD00045689, study... | reverse complement strand
TCTGATGTGGTATAAGATACAGCTGTTACTACACTACCTGTTGTGCATATTGATGTAGATTCTAAATAGGTGCATCTATGCCACTTCTAAAATAGTGTTAGCAGTTATACGTTGCCAACCACCAATGTTTTCTGGGTAGCCTTGCCTAAAACGAACTTTATCGCACTCATACCAACCAGTTTCATTGGTGTATCGAGTGCGCTCTTTGTTTATTCCCGGCTTTAGAGCTAATTTTTTAAGTGGCATAGCTGCACCTATTTAGAATCTACATCAATCTGCACAACAGGTAGTGTAGACAGATTATAGCATATCACAGAGAATGCGTGTCTGTAAATAACATTTAGGCGTGCTCTACTTTCGGTAACGCCTCTTTCTCTAACTACTTTTCTATCAAACTCTCTTGCGAACCTTTGTATTTTTGTTCCTTCAAATCTTTCTAGTATTGCATCAGCTTCTTCATTAGTCATTCCAGAACCAGTGCCTTCAAACGTAGGGTCTTCTTCTTTTACTTTATCATTACGTTCTTTTGCGTGTCTAGCGTATAGGTATTCTCCTATGTCATCTACTGTAAAGCCAGCTTTTTTAAGACGCTTAATATAATCTTCTATGTATTTTTGAAATCTATCTATTATGTCTTTTGTTTTACTTTCATTGCTTTCATAATAGTTTGTTTAGTCTCTTCTATAAAATCACTCATCTCTTCAGAGTTGTGTTCTAGATATCTGGCATCAAACTTTATTTCAAATCATGAAAAGATACAATCGTATAAAATCTCCTGTCCAGAAGAGATATCATATAAGCAACGATGGATATCTGGAAAGGAGTTGTTGAAACTCTCTGATCAGTATCCAAAGAGTGGATATGGTGATTATCTGAAAAGTATTATCGAGGATTATTAATGACTATATTAGTAACTGGTGGTGCTGGTTTTATTGGAAGCAATTTTATTTCTCATCTACAAGAAACTGTTGAAGAACATGTAGTTGTTATTGATAAGTTAGGGTATGCCTCAAATCTAAATTATATTCCAGACACTCCACAGTTTCATTTTGAGAACTGTGATCTCTTCAATGAAGATCAGGTTAGATATATTTTTACAAGATTTAAACCACGAGCAGTATTTCATTTTGCTGCAGAAAGTCATGTGGATAATTCAATTCGAGATTGTAAACCTTTTGTTGAAAGTAATATCATCGGAACAATCAATCTTCTCAATGCCAGTCGTTTGATTGATATTGAAAAGTTTCATCATATCTCTACTGATGAGGTTTTTGGTTCTATCTCTGAGGGATCTTTTATTGAGGAAAGTCCTTATGATCCAAAGAATCCATACTCTGCATCTAAGGCAGCAAGTGATCATTTTGTGAGTGCCTTTCATAATACATATGGACTACCAACAATAATCACCAACTGTTCTAATAATTACGGTCCACGACAATACAAAGAAAAACTTATTCCACAAACAATTCTAAATCTGTTGAATAATAAAAAAGTTCCTGTATATGGGGATGGTCTACAGATTAGAGATTGGTTGTATGTTCAGGATCATTGTGAAGCATTGATTGAAGTTTGGAGACATGGAAATATTGGTGAAAAATATAATATTGGTGGTGAATGTGAAATCAAAAACATTGATCTTGTCAAACAAATTGTGAATCTACTTGACAAAGATGAATCTATGATAGAATATGTGAAAGATCGTCCAGGTCATGATAGAAGATATTCAACTGATATTAGTAAAATCTCTACTGAACTGAACTGGAAACCAAGATTTAATATTGAAGATGGACTCAAAAGAACTATCGAATGGTATGAAGATAACAGAGATTGATATGCCAGGTGTTTATGTATTTGAAACACCTAAGTATAGAGATAAGCGTGGAACATTTACTGTTCCATTTAATTTAAAAAAATTTAAGGAAGCAACTAACTTTTATGATGACTTCGTTCAAGATAATCTTTCTACATCAAAGAAGAATGTATTGAACAGACTTAACTAACAACTTAAAAAACCTCAAGGTAAACTTGTCAGAGTGATCAAAGGATCCGTGCAGGATGTTATTGTTGATATACGACAGAAGTCTCCCACTTTTGGTAAGTCTTTCTCTATCATTCTATCAAGTAAGAATAATCTTTCCTTATGGGTTCCTCCAGGTTTTGCTCATGGATTCTTATCTTTAAGTGAGGGGACACAATTTTTTTATAAGGTAACTAACGATTATAGTCCAGAGAATGAACGAACTCTACTCTGGAATGATCCTGAACTGAATATTGATTGGCAGACTGATGATCCAATTCTATCGGAAAAGGATGTTGAGGGTAAAGTATTGAAAGAATGCACACTTGCATAAAGACTCTGTATCGAGTATAATACTTGATAAGTGTGAAGTCTTAGATGAAAAATTTAGCACTAGCATTCTGCTCTTTGCGCCCTGTTCAACTTTCTAAAGAAGTTTGTGATGCCAGAGAAGATGAATACTTGATTTGCCTAAAGCAATTGAAGAGAGTCCTACCAGACTCCTTCGATCTTTTAGTATGTGAAAATACTATTGATGATCCAGATCAACTACAAAATACTGAATTAAAGGAATTACTTTCTGACACTGAGATGTGTGTAACTGGTAGTGAAGGTAATATCGGAACTAGAAATAAAGGCATGGGAGAACTCCTCATGCTCAAAACGGCTTTGGATCAAACTGATTTGGAGCAGTATGAAAACGTATCTTATATCTCTGCAAGAAAAGTTTTTACATGCCCGTATGTGTTTGAGAGAACGGAGCGTTTAGAGAAGAGTGCATTGATATCAAATCCAGATTTCTTGTTTCTGGATGGTAGATTGACTGAATCATACAAAGGTCCTTTGTATAATGATATGTTCTTCTCCATGAAGACAAAATGCATGGTAGAATATGCAGAGCACAGTATGAGTGAACTGAATAATAATCTTTCTAATCATATTGGGTCCGAGCAAAATCTTTATAACTACATAACCACGAATGATATTGATTATGAGTGGTTAGATTTCCTGGGTCTTATTCGTAATGATTGGGAGATCAATGGTCAAACATTAGACGTTTCTAACTACCACATTTGTTGATATGGAAATTCGAGATACAGTATTACCAGTTCTTCGACCAGTTGGTGGTGATGAAGAACTTGATTCTCTAAGAGAATGTATTGAAACTGGTTGGTGGGGTAAAGGACCCAAGGTTGCTGAGTTTGAAAAGAAGTTTGCCGAAATGGTCGGTGCCAAGTATGCGGTTGCAGTAACTAGTAATACCGCAGGGCAAGATCTTATATTCAAGGCACTTGGTATCAAGGATTGTGATATTATTAATCCTACGATGTCTTTCATGACAACTGCTGCTGTTCCGCTTTGGAACAATTGCACATCAAATATTGTTGATGTTCTGGACGATACTCTGTGTATTGATCCTGAAGATGTTCGTAGAAATTTAAAACCAAATACTAAGGCAGTTATTGCTGTTAATATGGCAGGTGTTCCTGCACCGATTGATGAAATCCGTGAGTTTTATGATGGTTTTATTTTAGAAGATTGTGCTCACAGTTGTTACACACCTGGTGCAGGATCTAAAGGTGATGCCGCAGTGTGGTCTTTCCAGGCAGTGAAGACTATGCCTTGTGGTGATGGTGGTATGATTACGACTAACGATAAGGAACTTTATGAAAAACTTGTTCCTTTGACATGGTTGGGTATCACCAGCACGTTCTCACGAACGAATAAGTTGGGTGATAAACCTGGATATTCTTGGGATTATGACATTGATGTCCTTGGTTATAAGTGCTACATGATTGATCTTCAGGCAGCAATTGCACTGGAGCAAATGAAGAAGTTGCCCAAACATCTTGAGTGGCGTAGGAATATTCAAAAGTGTTATAATCAAGAATTGGAAGGTTTGATTAGAACACCCGTTTGGTCAGAAACAGTTCAACACTATGGTGCTCGTGTTCCTGCTGCTGAACGAAATGATATGATCAACTATCTTGCAGATAAGAAGATTCATACCAGTGTTCACTACAAACCACTACATACACATAAGATTGTTAAACAGGATCGTAGTTATACTGTTGCCGATCGTGAATGGAAAAAGTTGGTAAGTCTTCCTTGTCATCCTGGAATGACACAAGAAGATATTGATTATGTGATTTACTGGGTAAAGGAGTTTTATGGTGAAAGAAGAATTTCGTCTTATGATGGTAAGAATGCCATCTATCACGGTGTTGCTGTAACTGAGGATTGATATGTATTTGGATCTTTATAAAATTGATGGCACTAAAAATTTAGATGCTAATCCATGTTTTGGTAGTGCTAAAACCTATCCAAACTTTCAAGAGAAGTTGAGTGAGTTTAAGGACCTTCTGGTTGATCTTGTAGATAAGAATGAATCTAAAACTTTCTATAAGTTTGGCGATGGTGATTATTTCTTTCTAAAAGGTGAAGCAGTTGGTAGTGCAACACCTGGTCGTAGAGCACTAAGTAAACCCTATAGTGAGATTGATCATCAGGCGTTCAAGGGTGGTGCTAGGGAGTGTGATTATTACACTTGTGAGATTTATCCTGATAATCGTCAAAAGTTCAGTGAGGTTCTTCCTGGAGTGAGTATTGACTATCCAGCAGAGTTTGGATATGGATTAGTTACTAACAAGTGGTTGCTTCAAACTTTTGCTGGAAAGATTGGTTTGATTGGTGCAGATACAAAAATGAACATCATTCGCAATGTTATTGAAGCACCTCAGTATCAAGAGTATCTTGGTCTTGAGCAGTTTGAGGATTACGTATCTCTTCCTCAGAGATTTGCATGTGATGATATTGATGCAACCGAAAAAATGGTTGGTGAACAACTAGAAAATACTACATCTAAGATCTTTTTGATGGGTATGGGGCACGTTAAGTCTGGTCTAATACATAGACTTAAGAAGTATACTGATGCTGTATTTCTTGACGTGGGTGCCTCAATTGATGCTCTCGCAGGCATCATTGATGTCGAACGACCATATGCTGGGGATTGGGTTAACTACCAGATTGATGAACCAGAATTGTATGATGGTGTAGATTATCTTGCTTACAATGGTAAGGGTAGTCATATCCTTTTAGAACGAAACTAGTAATGATTTTATACGTTTATCTCCAAGGTGGTTTGGGAAACCAAATGTTTCAGTATGCAGCAGGAGTTTCTGCGCTGAAAGAATATCCACAGTTCACAGAACTTCGCCTTGATACATCATTTTATAGTAATCAAGAAAGAAAGGTTATTGTAAATGGATTGACAGGTCGTGGATATGATCTTGATATTCTAAACATCAAATATAAAACATCTGAAGAAGCACCAGAAGGTGCAACAATGCTTCAGGGATGGTTTCAAAATCTAAAAGAGTTTGAAAATGTTGTCGAAGAAATTAGAAATCAATTTACTTTTTCTGTTGAATTTTCCGAAGCAACAAAGAAAGTTGAAGAACAGATTAGTGATGTAGAAACTCCAGTTGCGATTCATGTTAGGAGAGGTGATTATGTCACTAATCCAACAGCACTTGCACATCACGGTGTTCTTGATAAAGCATATTATGATCGTGCTATTCAACTAATGGAATCGAAGTATTCTAATCCTCACTATTTTGTGTTCTCAGAAGACGTTGAATGGTGTAAAGAAAATATCAGAACTGATAAAGAAATTACTTTTGTTGGATCTGAGTGTAATGATGTTAAAGACAGTGGTCACCTTTATCTAATGACTAAGTGTAAAAATCATATTATTGCTAACTCCTCATACTCTTGGTGGGGAGCATTCTTGGGTAATAGTGAGTTTACTATTGGACCAGAGAGATGGAATCGTGAAGCATCTGGATCTGAATATATGTTAGAGGAGTGGGTTAAGGTATGATCAATCTATTCTATGAACCATCTTATTGGGGTCATTCTTCTGGAATGAATGGTCCTAGAAAAGTTGTTGAAAATTTACGTGCTAGTTTAGAACAAGAAGGTATTCCGTATGCAGTAAATGTTGAGGAGTATAAGCACAACTTTCTGATTCAATATGATTGGACAGGGCATGTTAAGCATTCCAATCTTATGTTGGAAAATTGTGTGATCGGTCCTCAAATCTGGATGTTTGATAGTCATGTTAATGAACTAAAAGAAAATCCAAATTATTACAAATCAATTATTGCACCATCCCAATGGGTTAAGAACTTGTATGTTAATAAGTTTGGATATCCAGAAGAAAAGATTTCTGTATGGTCTGTTGGTATTGAACTACCAGAGGTAGAGAGAACTGAAGAGTTTGATTGTCTTGTTTACTTCAAAAGAAGATCTCCCAAAGAACTTCATAATGTTGTATCACTTTTGGATTCTAGAGAAATGACATACAATATTATGCAGTATGGATCTTATACACCAGAACAAGTGAATGAACTGGCATCTAAATCTAAATGCTGTATTCTTATTAACGGAACTGAAAGTCAGGGTATTGCAGTCCAAGAAATCATGGCTTGTGGAACTCCTATTTTTGCTTGGGACGTTACAGAATGGAATGATCAGGGTGAACAGTGGAGAGTTCCTGCAACATCAGTTCCTTTCTGGTCTCCTGATTGTGGGGAAAAGTTTATCGAATCCGATCTTTTATTTGATGACGTAATCTTAGAGGAGACATTTGATCAGTTTTATAGTAAACTGGATACATACAATCCACGTAAATATGTGAAGGAAAACCTTTCCTATAAACAATCAGTAAAAACATTAATGGAGATTTTCGATGCTGCTTAGTTTTAAACTTCTAAAGAAAAAATACAATATGAAGATTAAGGGCATCATTCAGATTGGTGCCCATTATGGTGAAGAGATACCTGATTATATTGATTGTGGTATTCAGGACATGGTTATGTTTGAACCATTGGAAGAGAATTTCAATATCTTGGCAAATAAAGTAAAGGATTTAAATGCCAATATTGAGGGACATCAGGTTGCTCTTGGTTCCAAACCAGGAAAGACTACGATGTATGTTAGTGATAATGAAAAGCAGAGTAGTAGTATTTTGAAACCAAAGGTTCATCTTACACATCATCCCTATGTAAAGTTCCCTACTACAGAGGATGTTGAGGTTAGTTGTTTGGACAATTATGATTGTCACGGATATAATTTCATCAATATGGATGTTCAAGGTTATGAACTTGAAGTTTTGAAGGGTGCCACTAAAACTCTTGAGAAAGTTGATTATGTTTACTGTGAGGTAAACCGTGATGAGGTTTATGAAAACAATGCCTATGTTGAAGAACTAGATGAGTTCCTTGCTCAATATGATATGGAACGTGTAATGACCAGTTGGGAAGGTCAAATCTGGGGTGATGCTCTTTACGTAAGGAAAAATCTACTGTGAAAATTTGTATTCTAACTATTGCGACTAACAAGTATCTTCAGTTTGTAGAAAAACTGTATACTGATATTTCTGAAAAGTTTCTGCCTGGTGCAGAGATCAATTGTCTTCTGTTCACTGATCATGAAATTGAGGAGGCAGGCGATAATGTTCGGGTTCACTATATTGATCATGAACCTTGGCCAATGCCCACTCTGAAGCGTTATAACTACTTTGTGAAGGAAAAGGATTTTATCCTGGAGCATGATTATTGCTTCTACTTCGATGCCGACATGCGGATTGATAATCCAGTTGGCGAAGAGGTTCTTGCGGATGGCGTTGTTGCTACGATGCATCCATATCAATCATTGATGGATCCTTCATCACAATCTTTTGATAGGAATCCAAAGTCACTTGCTTACGTTCCTTTCGATCAGAAGACCGTTAGTTACTACGCTGGTGGTTTTAATGGTGGTAAAACTGAAAGTTTTATGGAGATGGCAGAAGTCATTGCCAATAATGTGAACAAAGATCTTGAGAAAGGTGTTGTTGCACTATGGCATGATGAGAGTCATATGAATCGTTATCTTATTGATAATCCACCAGCATTGCAGTTAACACCAACCTATTGTTATGCTGAAGAATTCTATGGAACTGATTATCCATACGAACCAAAAATCATTGCTTTGAAGAAAAATCACAATGAACTTAGATCTTAGAGAAATTCCTGCAGTCTACTTGAATTTAAATGAGCATACTGAGAAGAATCAAAGTATGCAAAAACTTATTAAAGACTGCGGATTCAAACATTCAATTCGTGTTGAGGGTGTATCACGTCCAGATAACACTTTAGTTGGATGTTCTTTGGCACACCTTAAAGGATTAGAAGAAGTTGACCCTCCTTTTATTCTTTTTGAGGACGATTGTGCAATCAAAAATTTTGAACCAGTAATTGAAGTTCCTGATGATGCAGATGCAGTTTATCTTGGAGTTTCGTCTTGGGGAAGGATAAATGGACACTCTGGACCTTTTGTTGAATATGAAAAGGTAAGAGATAACTTTTATCGTGTTTATAATATGCTTGGAGCACATGCCATATTGTATCTCACTGAAGACTATGTTAGAATGTGCCAAAGAGTAAGTTTTCATGCTGGTAATGTGATTGAAAGTTACCAGGATATTGGATTTGCTGAGATACAACGTTGGTTCAATGTTTATACATTTGATGATCCTATGTTCTATCAGAACAGTTCTTATCAAGCAACTGTGAATCCACTCACAAGTTATCCAACGCAAGAGTGTTTTAACTTTAATAGAAATTATTATCTACCTGAGAGAGTCTCATGAAAATTGTTATACTTGGATCTAGTGGACAGATTGGAGCATATCTAACAGAATATCTTCGTGAAAAAGGACACGAGGTTAATGAGTTTGATGTTCTAAATGGCGAAGATCAAGATCTAACCGTAATCCCAAGTCGTAAGTTGGAACATGACATCCGACTTGCGGATTTTGTGTTCTTTCTTGCATTTGATGTTGGTGGTTCACGTTATCTGAAAAAGTATCAGCATACTTTTGATTTCATCAATAACAATACTCGCATCATGGCGAATGTTTTTGGTATGCTTCAAAAATACAATAAGAGATTCATCTTTGCATCATCTCAGATGAGCAATATGAGTCATTCTCCTTATGGTGTGATGAAGCGTGTTGGTGAACTTTATACTACAGCACTGAATGGATTGATTGTAAAGTTCTGGAATGTATATGGAATCGAAAAAGATCGAGATAAGGCACACGTTATTACTGATTTCATCCGTAAAGGATTTGAAGAGGGTGAGTTTGAAATGATGACTGATGGCACAGAAGAACGTCAGTTCTTGTATGCTGAAGATTGTTGTGAAGGACTCGAAACAGTGATGGAAAACTATACTGATTTCAAATCAGAAGATCCCCTTCACATTACTTCTTTCCGTTCTACATCTATTAAGGATATTGCTCAGATCATTCAAGGTTGTTTCAATCGAATTAATAAGCATGATGTAAAGATTACTCCTGGTTTTGCTAAGGATCCTGTTCAGTTGGATAAGAGAAATGAAGCAAACACATTTATTACTGGATGGTGGTTGCCTAAAACTGGTATAGATAATGGAATCGCTAAAGTATTCGACGAAATGAAAAAGGAGTATATTGAAGAATGATTGGATTTAATCACTTAGGAAGTCTGGGTCGCCTTGGAAACCAGATGTTTGAGTTTGCTGCTCTATATGGTATTGCAACAAAGCATGGATATAATTGGTGTATTCCTCCCAAATCTCACAAGGGTATTGAAAACTATAGTCTTTTTGAGGCATTCGATATTGATGGTGTAAAAGAAGGTTTTGTTGAGACCGATAAATTAATTGGAGAAAGATTCTTTCATTTTGATAAGGATCTTTTGGACGGGTGTCCTGATGATGCATCACTCTATGGGTTTTTTCAGTCTGAAAAATACTTTAAACATGTAGAAGAAGATATTAGAAAGATATTCCGATTCAAGGATGAGTTCTTGGCACCATGTCAAAACATGATTAATCAGATGGACGTTGATCCAATCATGCTTCATGTTCGACGTGGTGATCCTAACTTAGTTGATCCTCGTGGATTTAAGTGGGCATATGTCAATTGCTCTGATCAACATCCAGTTCAACCACTGGAATATTATGAAAAGGCACTCGCTCAGTTTGATGATGAGCAACCAGTAATTGTATTTTCGGATTCACCAGAATGGGTCAAAGAGCAAGAGTTCTTTGCTGGCGATCGATTCTTCATATCTGAACCAGAAGAAAAATATGATGATGGGTCATATACTCCGTATATTGATTTGTGCTTGATGTCTCTGTGTTCTCATGCTATCATTGCTAATAGTAGTATGAGTTGGTGGGGTGCCTGGTTACAATCCAATCCAAATAAAAAGGTAATCGCACCTAAGATGTGGTTTGGACCTGCATATGCTGATAAAGATACGAAAGATTTGTATTGCTCTGATTGGATTGTTTTATGAAATGTTTAGTTACGGGTGGTAAAGGATTCATTGGATCTCACCTAGTAAAAAGATTGAGAGAACATAATTATGAAGTCCTTAGTATTGACAAAAACTTTTTAGTTTCTGATCTACGTAAGGATGGAAAATTCTCTAACAGGATAGCAGACATCAGAGACTATGCTGCTATGAAGGAATGTATGTATAAAGTAGATACCGTGTTCCATCTCGCTGCAGAATCTAAGATTGGAACTTGCGTAGATGATCCTATCGGTGCATCTAATACAAATGATCATGGAACTTGTATCCTGCTTCAAGCAGCACGAGAGGCAGGTGTAAAGCGTTTTGTTTATTCATCTACATCTGCTGCATATGGACTAAATGAAAGTCCCAATGTAGAAACTCAGGCAAATGATTGTTTGAATCCATATTCAATCTCTAAAGTAAACGGTGAAAACTGGTGTAAGGTTTACAATGATCTTTATGGATTGAAAACTGTAATTCTTAGATACTTTAATGTCTATGGTGAGGGGCAACCCACAACTGGACAGTATGCTCCAGTGATGGGTATCTTTATGCGTCAAGAGAATGCTGGTCAACAACTAACTATTGTGGGTGATGGGGAACAGCGTAGAGATTTTGTTCATGTTGATGACGTTGTTAACGCCAACATAATGGCAGCAATTGGTAATCAAGATGATGAATATTATGGTGAGGTATATAATGTTGGCAGTGGAATTAATTATTCTGTGAATGAAATTGCTGCTATGATTTCTGAAAACACTACTAATATTCCTCCACGTCCTGGTGAGTGTCGTGTTACTCTTGCTAACTGTGATAAGATAAAGAATGCATTTGGTTGGTCTGCAAAGGTAAATCTTGAGGAATGGATTAATGGAAAAAAATAAAGCACAACATAAACTAAAAGGTCTTCCTAGAATTTACTATATCAATCTAGATGATAAACCAGAACGTGCTGAGTTCATGGAGAACCAGTTCAAGTATTGGGGTATTGAAAATTATGAACGTATCTCTGCTTGTGATGGTAGAGGTGATAATGACCTTGGAGAAATTCTGAAAGGCAGATATCCAGATAGTATGACTTCTGGTGAGGTTGGATGTGTTACTTCTCACCTTAAGGCAATGAAGAAGTGGTTGGATGAAACTGAAGATGAACCATGTCTTCTAATGATGGAAGATGATTGTGATATTTCTACAGCAGCTCACTGGGGATTTACCTGGAAAGATTTTTATTCTCAAGTTCCATATGATTATGACGTAATTCAACTTGCAATTATCAATCCAGCATCAGTTCATTTACAACTTCATCGTAGATTTGTAAATGATTTCTCAACTGCTTGCTACATGATCACTAGACATCATGCTGAAAAACTTGTTCGATTGCATTGTCGTGGGGATAAGTTCAAACTGGATCAAGGTGTCAAACCCAGAGCAGTTGCTGATGATTTGATTTACAACTCTGGAAATACATTTGCAATCCCTCTCTTCTTATACAAGATTGAGTTGGGATCTGATATTCATGACATTCATGTTGATGTTTTCCATCGTAGTAGTCATGATGGTCTATGGCAGTTCTGGAAGAATCAATCAGCAGATATTCAAGATTGGAATGCAATTTTTAACTATGATCCGTATTTCAACAGAATTCCACCTGGGTTTGAAGGAAAATAAGTATTCGTTACTACACCTCACTCCTTGACAAGATTGTTACATTACTATATAATTACAGTAACAGTTCTTTACAAAAGGAAATGACAGTAACAACTAATGATCGTGGGCAACAAAATTTATTTGCTCGTGAACCACGCATGTATGTTTCCCAAACTGATGCTGAACGCTATGGTTACGAGACTCATGCAGAGCGTGCAGAGAAACTAAATGGTCGCACTGCGATGCTTGGTTTTGCTGCCGCTGTTATCTCTTATGCTACCACTGGTAGTCTCTTTTTCTTTGGATCATTTGGTATCTGATGGAAAACTCCCTTCTTGAAATTCTTACTTACTATGTAATTGGTGGTGCCCTTTTGATTGGTGCCCCAGGAGTATTTTTCTTTATTGTATTCCAACCAGCCCTTCAAAATACGAAGGGTCGTATGGTAGGATACAAAGACCATAAAACATATGGTGATTCTTCTATCTACGAAAACACGCCAAGTGACAACACCAAATTCTTTCTTGAACTAGGGGGTTGACAATGACTGCAACATTGTTTACAATAACGAGCATTGCCTTCTTTGTTTTGTTGGCATATTCCGTAGAACAACTTTCTGAAACTTATTAAAAAATGGCTTTTAACATTACACTCCGCACTCCTGATGGTGAACAAACCATTACCTGTGAAGACGATCAATACATCTTGGACGCTGCAGAGGAAAGTGGAGTTGATATGAACTACTCTTGTCGTGCTGGTGCTTGTTCATCGTGTGCAGGCAAGATTGTAAGCGGAACCGTTGATCAAAGTGATCAGTCATTCCTTGATGATGATCAAATTGATGCAGGATTTGTTCTTACTTGTGTTGCATATCCGACAAGTGATTGTGTAATCGAAACTGAACAGGAAGAATCTCTTTATTGATATGCCTGATCCAGATGCACTGTGGAAAGATGTCCAGAAGCTTGATGATTTGTATGAAGAGCTACTGTGGCATCCTGACGATGAGTTACAATTTACCCACGATGGTCAAAAAATCATCATTACAAACAAAACATTAGAGGAAAAACAATGAACGAAAAAGCAGAACGTATTAATGGTTGGGCAGCAATGATCGGTGTCATGGCTGCAATGGGCAGTTACGCTGCAACAGGACAACTAATCCCAGGTGTATGGTGAACGACATGTTAGTCATAGCAGCATCTATGGTAGGAGGGTTTATTTTTGCCGCCCTATTGACCGATGGAAACGTTGATGATGACGATGACAGTACAAGTGGTGGTATGATGATTCCAGCACAAACACCTGTATAATTTTCAAGACCCTCTACATAGTGTAGAGGGTTTTTTAGTATTATGCCACGCGGTCAATTGAACAAGGATGAGATGATCTGTTACGTCCTTAAATTAAAGCACCAGGTTGATAGTGACGAAGGGTTTCCTGGTGAGAAAGAAATCGCTCAAAAATATCTGAATAGAGTGCTGGATAAAATTCAAGAATATCGTTACTAGGGGTTGACGGATACGGCAAACCGTATTATACTAAATAAATCAACGAGTTAAGAAACGTAACGTTTTTTCAACTCTTGTAAACTTGGAGAAACGGGTCTAACCACCTTACCGAGGCTATCCAAGTAAAATACGCCTCTCATACCTGCGGCGGAGGGTGTCGCAGGAATAATACTACTAGTGTTCCCCGCACTTTTACCTACCCTTTTTCGATTACAATGGCTCAATCTACTCTTACTCGCCAACAGAGCGAGTCCAACTGGGAACAGTTTTGTTCCTGGGTTACTTCAACCGACAACCGTCTTTATGTTGGTTGGTTCGGCGTCCTGATGATCCCAACTCTGTTGGCAGCAACTATCTGCTTCATCGTCGCCTTCATCGCTGCTCCCCCTGTGGACATCGATGGCATCCGTGAACCCGTCGCTGGTTCACTCATGTACGGAAACAACATCATCTCTGGTGCAGTTGTTCCTTCTTCCAACGCAATTGGTCTTCACTTCTATCCCATTTGGGAAGCCGCCTCTCTCGATGAGTGGCTGTATAACGGTGGTCCTTTCCAACTCGTAGTCTTCCACTTCCTCATCGGCATCTATGCCTATATGGGTCGTGAGTGGGAACTTTCTTATCGTTTGGGTATGCGTCCTTGGATCTGTGTTGCATACTCTGCACCTGTTGCAGCAGCATCCGCAGTATTCCTGGTTTATCCCTTCGGTCAAGGTTCATTCTCTGATGCAATGCCTCTCGGCATTTCTGGCACCTTTAATTACATGCTTGTTTTCCAAGCAGAGCACAACATCCTCATGCACCCCTTCCACATGCTCGGCGTAGCAGGTGTGTTCGGTGGTTCACTGTTCAGTGCAATGCACGGTTCTCTGGTTACTTCTTCGCTGGTTCGTGAAACCACCGAAACCGAGTCCCAGAACTATGGTTACAAGTTCGGTCAAGAAGAAGAGACCTACAACATCGTGGCAGCTCACGGTTACTTCGGTCGCCTGATCTTCCAATACGCTTCATTCAACAACTCCCGTTCCCTGCACTTCTTCCTTGCTGCATGGCCTGTTGTTGGCATCTGGTTCACCGCACTTGGTGTTTCCACGATGGCGTTCAACCTGAACGGTTTCAACTTCAACCAATCCATCCTTGATGGACAGGGTCGTGTGCTCAACACTTGGGCAGACGTTCTGAACCGCGCTGGACTGGGTATGGAAGTAATGCACGAGCGCAACGCTCACAACTTCCCTCTCGATCTCGCTGCTGCTGAGTCAACTCCTGTTGCACTTACCGCACCTAGCATCGGTTGATAAAAAACTAAATAACTGATAAAATGGGAGGGTTCTTACCCTCCTTTTTTAATGGCAAGATTTAGAGATCCCCTCAAGTATGGTTTCTATGGTGTTGACTATATGCTCTGGGGGAAACATAGAGTTGCCGTTCATTTCGATATGGTTTCTGCACAACAGGCAATGATGTCAATGATCAAGCGTGGTGTTGAAGTAAAAGGAATGAGAGAGATTAAACTGGATGAGTAAAAGAAAAAGTGCCTGGAGAATCTGGGCAAAAGCACTCGGAGCAAAGGAAGGTAAAAATGATCGAGAGGCAGATATTATTGCTGGCATACGCACCGTTATTCTTGTGTCTTACATGGTTACCAATATTGCTATCGTTGCCAATGCAGTAAGACATTGGAATAATATAAATTATACACAAACGGAACAATTAAAATGATTTATCTTTTTTCTAAAAAATCTTGTGGACCCTGCATGTTGGTTGATAAGTATTTGAATTCGATCAAGGACGATCGAAAGGAACACATTACCTATGTTGATCTTGAAGATGTTGGTTCTACACCATCACAAGAGAACATTGAACTTGCAAGGAAGTATGGTGTAACAGCAACTCCAGTTATCGTTGCGGTTGATGATGATGGTGAGTTTGAAACTTATGTTGGTGGTATGCCTATCACTCAAAACATTCGTAAAATTTACGATAAATATGTTAAATAGTAATGTAGTCACGGGCACACAACCCAAGCAGGTTTCCCATGTATCGGGAACCGCATCTTCAAAAAAAGTCCGACGAATGTGCTGTTATTTGGTGTGAATGGTATAAGGAAAAATTTGAAAATAAAGATGAAGAAAAGGCAAAGGAGTTGAGAAAAAAATGGGGTAGATGTGTATCTGAGTTTGGTGAAATGATTAGTGAGGAAGTCAAGACAAATCCTAGGTATAGAGATTCTGGTTTAAGATAGATAGTGTAGTTGCGTATACTTTAATGAAGTTCTTCTTCGCACTTCTCGCTACACTCTTTCTTGCTGCACCTGCTTGGGCTGTAGATGTCCAAATGGGATCGGGTGGTAACTTGATTTTTGACCCAGCAGATGTTACAATTTCCGCAGGAGAGTCAGTTCATTTTGTTAATAATATGCTTCCTCCTCACAACGTAGTTGTTGAGGATCATCCTGAACTCTCTCATGAGGCACTCGCCATGCTTCCTGGTGAAGAGTTCGATGTCACCTTCCCTGAAGTAGGTGACTACACATACTGGTGTGCTCCTCATAAGGGTGCAGGTATGATTGGCACTGTACATGTTAACTAATGAAGATATTTTTAGATACTGCGGATGTAGATGAAATCCGCAAAGCACATGAAACTGGTTTGATCAATGGAGTCACGACTAATCCAACTTTAATTAAAAGGAGTGGTCGTGACCCTGTAGAAGTTATTAAAGAAATTTCTTCTTCTTTCTCTAGTCTTCAATCAATCTCTGCTGAGGTTGTTGCTGATACTGCTGAAGAGATGGTTGACCAGGCACAGGCATTTAATGGTCTGTGGAATGTAACTATCAAAGTTCCCTGCACTGTAGAGGGACTGAAAGCATGTACTGCCCTTGCAATGAATCAATACAAGGTTAATGTAACTCTTGTATTCTCTGTTGCTCAGGCAATCCTTGCCGAAAAAGCAGGTGCAACATATGTTTCACCATTCGTTGGAAGATGGATGGATAATTCTGTTGATGGTATTGAACTGATTAAAAATATTCGTCAGGCATATACTGGTGGAGGTCATTTCACTACAACTGAAATCCTTTCAGCATCTCTTCGTGATGTTCGTCAAGTTGAGCAATGTGCTCTTGCAGGAACGGATGTCGTCACCATTCCATCAAAAGTTTTTTGGGGAATGTATAAAAATGTTTTGACTGATAAAGGTCTTGAACAGTTTCAAAAAGATTGGGATTCTGTTAAAGGTTTGTGATTAGTTCTGAAACTCCATATAAAGTGGTCGAGATCATTCATGATACTTGGCCACAAATTTATAGACCAATGAAGAAACGGGTAGGTATTACTTCTCATTGACAGGTTTCGTAAAGTTATGTAAACTAAATATGAAAAGTTAATACGAAACTTTATGACCGCTTCATCTCTTTCACCGCCCAGAAGTAACGGAGGATGGTTCGATGTCCTGGATGACTGGCTTAAACGAGACCGCTTTGTCTTTGTGGGTTGGTCTGGACTATTACTTTTTCCCACTGCTTATCTTGCAATTGGTGGCTGGCTTACTGGCACAACGTTTGCTACGAGCTGGTATACCCACGGGTTGGCAACTAGTTACCTTGAGGGTGCTAATTTTCTTACGGCAGCAGTGTCAACTCCTGCTGACGCTATGGGTCATTCTCTTCTTCTACTTTGGGGTCCTGAGTCTCAGGGAGATATCATCCGCTGGTTCCAACTTGGGGGACTCTGGCCTTTTGTGGCGCTCCACGGAGCCTTTGCTCTCATAGGTTTTATGCTCAGGCAGTTTGAGATTGCTCGTCTAGTAGGTATCCGTCCGTACAATGCGATTGCTTTTTCAGGTCCTATTGCCGTATTTGTTAGTGTATTTCTCATCTACCCTCTTGGACAGTCCAGTTGGTTCTTTGCGCCGTCATTTGGTGTTGCAGCGATCTTCCGCTTCCTTCTATTCCTCCAGGGATTCCACAATTGGACGCTTAATCCCTTCCACATGATGGGTGTTGCAGGTATCCTTGGTGGTGCATTGCTTTCCGCAATTCATGGTGTTACAGTAGAGAACACCCTGTATGAAGACGGTGAACAAGCAAACACGTTCAAGGCATTCGACTCAACACAAGAAGAAGAAACCTACTCAATGGTTACAGCAAACCGTTTCTGGTCTCAGATCTTTGGTATTGCCTTTAGTAATAAAAGGTGGCTTCATTTCTTTATGTTGTTTGTTCCTGTTATGGGTCTTTGGACATCTAGCATCGGTATTATTGGTCTTGCTCTCAACCTTAGGGCTTACGACTTTGTTTCACAAGAAGTCCGTGCCGCAGAAGACCCAGAGTTCGAGACGTTCTATACTAAGAACATCCTGCTCAACGAAGGTCTACGTGCTTGGATGGCGCCAGTAGATCAACCTCACGAAAACTTTGTATTCCCTGAGGAAGTTCTTCCTAGAGGTAATGCACTGTGAATCATTATCTTGCGTTTGTATGGGGCGTATGTTTCTCTCTAATTGCTGGTGGTGCTTTCGCACTAATGTGGTCTAACGTCCAATCTATCAATAAAATGATGGATGAACCACCTAAACCACGTCATCCAGAAGCACCTGAACCTGGTGATGAAGTGATGTATGTGGATCTCTCTAGAGATAAACTAGAAGACCTTTACAACCAAGACTAAAGATGGTATACTAGGGATCTACGGATCCCTTTTTTTATGCTGTATATTTTTTCTAAGACCGATTGTGGTCCCTGCATTCTGGTTAAAAAGTATTTCAAAGCCATGAATGATTCAAGAACAGACCAAATTCAAGAAGTTCTTCTTGATGATGGGTGTGATGAAGCTAATCTTGAACTTGCTAGAAAGTATAAGGTTACCGCGACTCCAGTTCTAATTGCCATAGATAATGAAGGGACTAAACTTGAAGAGTATGAAGGTGGAGTCCCTATTACTAAAAATATTGTAAACCTATTGGAAAAATATGTTTAAATCAATCCTTGCCTTTGTACGTTGGGGTAAACTTTCTCAAGAAGAGAAAGAAGTTCTGAAGACCTTATCGTTTATTGAAACTTTCAGAAGACCATATCTTGCACCAAAATACTATAAGGACTGTTGGTAAAGTGATCAGTTCTGATACTCCACCTAAACTTAGAGAGATTATCATGGACACTTGGCCTCAACTCTATAGACCTCCTAAAAAACCTGAAAAGAAAGATGAGCCTCCCAGAAACGTTCAGTCAGACGTGTGATAAACCATATGACCGTCATCTGTATAAATTGGTATATGAAAATGGAAAAGAAAAAATCTTTGAGTCTTGGGAACAAACTCAAATGACTTGGTTTCAACATGGCGGAGTTTTTCTAAGTCATATTGAAGTTTTAGATATTAAAAAGAAAAAAACTAAGAGTGGAGGATTCAAGTAAATGCCTTATGGATTTGGACGTAATACTGAAGAATTGACGTGGCAAAGAACAGAACTTCCTAATGTTCCTGTTATTTCTACTAGATTGCCTCCCAAAATTATGGATAGAATTTGGCAATATATTGAAACTGCTAAAGAAGATGGTGTAAAAAATAGGTCCAACAGAATTCTCGCTGGAAATATTGATACTAGTCTTTCTCTAATTGATGAGGATGATTACTTCTGGAAAAAAGTTTTGAAAGAGGTGTCTGAATATTATGCGGATTCCCAACAAGTTGGTGTAAAGTGGTGGAGACCTATGACATCACATGCACACAAAAAAACATGTCTCCGCAGTTTTTGGGTTAACTTTCAAAAGAAACATGAGTTTAATCCACTTCATGACCATGCAGGATTTCTTTCTTTTGTAATATGGATGAAAATTCCTACAGAGAGTAGGGATCAACATAATTTGCCAATCTCTGCAAATTCTAATTTCCCATGTGCTTCAGATTTTGAATTTGTCTACACTGATATTCTTGGAACTGTTGCAAGTTTCAGTGTACCAATGGGCAAAGAATCCGAAGGTGTGATGTATGTATTTCCATCTGGTTTAAAACATCATGTTTATCCTTTTTATGAATGTGATGAGGAAAGGATTAGTGTTTCTGGCAACATAACCTTAGATTCAACAAGTTATCACCCGTATTAATATGGAAAAATATATACCGAGAGAATGGTTTTCAGTAATCTATAAAGCAACTGGAAAGAAAAAATGTGATTGTGGATGGGAAATAGATGCGATGAACATGGTCGCTAGGAATCCAGATGAGTTGACTTATGTTAGAAGTAACAATCATCTTATGGGTCAAGTGATTGATGTAACTCCACCTCCTGCATTGCCTACTAATGAAGTTGTAAAGTCAAAAGAACCATACATCCCAGTGAGCTCAATCGCTGATGATATTACTGTCAATATGGATGGTGGTGTTGGTGGATCATGGAAAGTAGAAGAAACTAAAAAATTGCCAGAGAGTGATTGGCAACCCGTAGACCTGTCCTAAATACGATCATACCCCTCTTTATACCATGATAAAAACTACTATTAATGATAGAGTTAGAGCAAATCTCCTCTATACTTTAGGTAAGAGTCCAGAAAACGCTACATCACATGATGTATATACTGCATTATGTTATGCGGTTAGGGACAAGATGGTTGATAATTATCTAGTTCCAAAACCAGTTAGTAAAGAAGTTGCATATCTGTCTGCAGAGTTTTTGATTGGACCACAGTTAAGCAATAATCTTCTCAATCTAGACATTCGTAAAGAAGCTGAAGAAGCAGTGTCTAAGTATGGGTATGAACTGGAAGAAATTCTTGATCATTCTGTTGAACCTGGACTTGGTAATGGTGGTCTGGGTAGACTCGCTGCATGTTATATGGAGTCAATGGCGACTCTAAAAGTACCTGCAACTGGATATGGTATTAGATATAAGTATGGTATTTTTAAACAAACCATCAAAGACAATCAACAGGTAGAGGTTACCGACAACTGGTTGCATGGTGATTGGCCATGGGAACTATGTTATCCAGACGAATCTGTCGAAGTTGGTTTTGGTGGTAGGGTCGAACACTACGAGGATAAAAAAGTTCGTTGGGTTCCTGACAAACATGTTGTCGCTGTACCCTATGATGTCCTTCAAGCAGGATACAAGGCAGATAGTTGTGCAAGAATTCGACTCTGGAGAGCTGATGCTATCGATGTATTTGATTTCTATGCTTTCAATATTGGTGACTACATTGGTTCTGTAGAACAGAGTGTTCAGTCTGAAACTATTTCTAAGATTCTATATCCTAATGATAGTACAGATGAGGGCAAGGAACTCAGACTCAAACAACAATTTTTCTTTGTGAGTGCTTCTCTTCAGGACATGATCAGAAGTCTCAAAGAACGTGATCTACCTCTTGAAGAGTTTTACAACTATTATCAAGTTCAGTTGAATGATACTCACCCATCAGTTGCAGTTGCAGAACTGATGCGACTTCTTATGGATGATCATCACATGGAGTGGGATCTTGCATGGAATATTACTAGTAAGTCTATCGCATATACAAATCACACACTGCTTCCTGAAGCACTGGAGAAGTGGAGTGTAAGTCTGTTTGAAAAACTTCTACCCAGACATCTAGAGATCATCTATGAAATCAACTCCAGATTCCTTCAGATCGTTAGAATGCACTACCCTGGAGATCAGGAAACCCTTCGCAAACTTTCTATCATTGATGAAACGGGTGGCAGATATGTCAGAATGGCCAATCTTGCAACAGTCGGATCTCACCATATCAATGGTGTTGCAGCACTTCACTCAGATCTGATTACCAAGAACCTGATGCCTGAGTTCTATGATCTCTGGCCTCATAAGTTTACTAACGTGACTAATGGTGTAACCCCTCGTCGTTGGTTGGCAGATTCCAATCCTGCACTTGCAGAAGTTCTGGACGAATATGTTGGTGATGGTTGGGTGTCTCACATGGATCGCCTTTCCGAACTGGAGAAGTATGTCGATGATGATATTGTTCTTGAGAAAATTGGTGCAACAAAATTAATCGGAAAACACAAACTTGCACAATACATAAAGAAGACGCTTGGCATCTCTGTTGATCCATCAAGCATGTTCGATGTACAGGTAAAGAGAATCCATGAATACAAACGACAGCATCTCCTTGCTTTATGGATTGTGTCTCGGTATTTGTATATCAAAAATCATAAAGATGATTATGTTGTTCCACGTACAGTAATCTTTGGTGGTAAGGCAGCACCTGGATACTACATGGCGAAGAAGATTATTCGATTTATCTGTAATCTTGCTGAGACTATCAACTCTGATCCAGACATGGATGGTAAGTTGCGTGTGGTCTTCCTACCAAACTATAGTGTGAAGTTGGGTGAGAAGGTCTATCCTGCTGCAGATCTCTCTGAACAAATCTCTACAGCAGGTAAAGAGGCATCTGGTACTGGTAACATGAAGTTCCAGATGAATGGTGCTTTAACAATTGGCACACTCGATGGTGCAAACGTAGAGATCCGTGACTTGGTTGGTGAAGAGAACTTCTTCCTCTTTGGTAATACCGAAGAACAGATTGGTGATCTCTGGAAGAATGGATATAATCCAAAAGAACATATGGGTTCTGGATTATTTGAAGCGATCGAACTGATCAAGTCTGGACACTTCTCCAATGGTGATAAGAATGCATTTGATGAATTGATCTCTAATATTACTCTACAGGATCCATTCTGTGTCTGTGCAGACTTTGAAGACTACTGTCGTGCTCAACATGTTGTTGATACTACATGGGGTAATAGGAGAGAGTGGAATCGCAGATCTCTTATTAACATCGCTAGGTCTGGATTCTTCTCTTCGGATAGATCAATTGAAGATTACTGTGATAATATTTGGAAGATATGAGTTATCGGGAAAAAAAGTATAGTTATCCAAATGATCCCACAGAAGCAAAGTGTCCTTACTGTGGGGAAAAACAAAAACCTTGTTCACATATAACTAGTTTAGCTCGTGCATGGGCTCGTGGCGCTTGTAAAAAGAAACACACATCATAAATTATTAACTATGACTTTACCACAACAAGAACACAACTCTCTTCTTGCTACTAGAGAGTTTCTTATTGACTTAATGAACTCTGAAAAGATTGCAGACGTTCCTGAGAAAGTCAGACTATCTGCAAGAGCTCTTCTGAAACATTATCCAAGTAAGTTGAGACTTGATGAACTTTATGCAGGTAAAACATTTTCAGACACTGTTGTAACTGATGAAAATGATATTACCGAACAGGAAATAGAGAATAATAATAAAATATATAATGACAATCAAACTTGGGAAACTCCAGGATACAAGTGGAAAACTCAAGTTGAATTTAAATCTGCAAAGTCTTGACAACAAGTGTAAATAGGTTAGAATAGATCTGTATGAAAGACACGATTATGAAGGTCCCCTCTAAATCTGAATTAATCCATTTGAAAATTCAGGCAGCTCTCCGAGAACATTGTTTCGATGAAGATCAAATGAAATATCTTGGAGAACGAGGAGGGGAACATTGGTATCTTGTTGCTAATGAACATGAAGTACCTGTGAGCGACATCGAAGATTTCGAATTTGCTGGATACGTCGAAGGAGAAGACGAATGAAAGACCAGAACACTATTCCTGATGGTGAAACTAAACAAGACAAGTGGAATCGCGGTCTTGATATTTTCATTGAATCGGTTATCGAACCAGATCCAACTCTAAGATCATGTGCTCACAACCAAAAGTGTTATCATGAGTTGATGGAAATTAGGGAACAAGTTCTGGAGCATCTAAAGACACTACGCTGGTACTAAGATGGAATACTACTATTTCCTGTTTTTTATCTTTGCACTTGCTGGTTGGTTCATTGCAACAGATGAAAATGTTCGAAAAGCATTTGTATATGCAACTGATCTTTTAATCACCAAATACAAAGGATGGAGATGGTGGTTATTCAATAGTCCCAATAATCCTATTGTCAAATATTTCATTTGGAGAAGGTCAATGAAATTGGCAAAAGAACTGAGAGAAAAAATTGACAATTATTATGAAAAGGAAAAAACCAAAACAGAAACAGAAGGATCTTAGACTGGTGAACTATTCTTACAGAGACATTGAAGAAGGTGATTATGTAAAGTTCACCGGTTGTTCTAGAGAACAAGTAAACTGGGGTAACAATACTGATCCAGATCCTTTGTTGGTTTATGGAGGAGTTTACTATGTTCAAGAATTGATAGTAAAGTCTTCCCATTCTAAGTTAGTTCTACGTGGTGTAGAAGGCAAATTCAATAGTGTTTGCTTTGAGAGACTTGGAAAATGAAATGTGAAGTAACTCTCTACGTTGCGGGACAAGTCTTTAAGGAAGAAGTGATTGCTCGTGACTATCAAGAAGCAAGACAGGTTGCTCTTGCTCGTAATCCAAATGCTAAAGTGATTGGCGTAACTGCCGTATTCAAATGAAAAACAAAAAGGAAAAACTCAGAGCACAAGTTAAATCCAGATTTTACTATTACTTCTGGGGAATCTGTACAGTTGCAGTTGTATTTGGTCAACTGTATGTCGGTACTGGGTATCGTATTATGGCAGACAGTTTTAATAGACTGATCTTTACTGCCATCGAAGAAATTCAAAAACCAACTGAAGATAATATCTAATGAGTGAAGTAAATTACAAGAAACATCGAGTCTTCCGAGAGACTGATTCTGTAGTATTCTATGATATTTCCGTAGAAGATTCAAATGCAAGTGACCTGGTTGTTCATACTGGACCTGCCATCTCACCCCCGAATGACATCGTTGGTGCGAAACAATTTTACATTCACTATCATCAGGTAGATCATAATAGAGTTTTATCTGGCACTCGTACTTTTGAATTAGTAAATCCTGAGTGGAAGTTTCCCTATCACATTGTTCATCTGAATAGAACTAGTGGTGCATTAGTTGTTCCTAGGATGACTTTCCACCGTTCTATGTCTGGCCAGGATGGTTCTATTGTAATTAATCAGGCAGTTCGTGATGATGAGTTTAATCCAGATACAGAGTTTATTCCTGTTTCTGCTGCAGAAAATGAATCTCTGTATAATATTTTGAGACACGAAAAACCAGTCATTCACAGTATAGGAGAATAGATCATGCATGACTTTTTGGATAACCTTGGTGCTCGTCAGTATGAAAAGATGATCAATAAAAAAACTGTCGAGAAACAACAAGAAAGTCTTGCCACATCAATGCAAGACCTGTATTCTGGTATAGAAGAATTAGACAAACAACTCAAGGATGGCCGAGACAGAACTGTTTCCACATGAATCTTTTCCTTATCGACTCGATCTAAATGACAAAAAAGACAAACGAGTTTGTTGGTTCGAGTGTAAGGAACATGCGGACAAATACATCAAGAGACATAATCTTAAAAAGAAAGATTACAAGTTGACGGTTAAGAAATGATTGAACTCACATTGGTAACTTTATTAAATAGTGTAGCGACTGAATTTTGTGCATATCGTGACAAAGGTAACGATACTCTCAAATCAGTTCTTCTTGCTTATAGCTACGCTAATGAAAAATATGGTGGATCTCAAGTGAGGAAAGTTGTTAGGGAGTCTACAGGCATTGGTGCTTTAGCTGTCGCTACAGTCGCTACTAAATGTCCAAATCACTTGTAACTAAATGCATGAAGTAACAGAACGTCCCTGGGGTTCATACGAACTAATATATGAATCGAGGGATGGAACCTATAAGGTAAAGAAAATTATTGTAAATCCGGGACAATCATTTTCGCTTCAGTACCACGAACATCGACACGAACACTGGATTATGGTTGAGGGTACTGGAGTAATTAACAACGGAGAAACAGTTTTAAAATGTTCTGTTGGGGATACATTTAATATTCCTGTAAAACAGATTCATAGAGCAACTGCTGGTGAGTTTGGACTATCTTTTATAGAAGTCCAAAGAGGTTATTGCAACGAAGAAGACATTGTACGTTTGGAGGACAATTATGGTAGAGCAGGCACAACAAACTGAAACTAAAAGAAAAGCTCGACTTGAAGATTCTCTTGGAGGGACTATTGAACCAAACGTCCCAGACGATGTGGAATGGATTGACGATGCTTTTTATATTAAGAAGACTCGGTTTGGTATGCACACAAGTATTTTGAAGGAACCTTTTGGTGCCCACTTCATTACTGGTATGGATTATGAAGTAGTCAAGGATATGACTCGATGGCATTTGAAGTGTCTGCAGGATGGAACTCTTGATGAGACTTCAAAAGTTGTAAATAGTGGTGTTGTAGGAGGCAAACTATGAAACCGACTGAAAATTATGAACAACTGATTGAACGATTCAACAAAAGAACCGCACAACTTTCCGCAAGGGCTGAAGAACTTCAAGATGCGTATGATGAGTATCTTAAAATTCAGAAAGATCTGGATAGGTTGCAAGGTTCTCTACAAGCAGTAGAATACCTAGCATATGGTAAACTGCCAGGTGATGGTAATCACGATGGTATGAAAAACCACAAACCACAGGATTAAATTCTAACAATGTACAAGCCCAAAGTTGATGACTATGTGATCTGGAACACAACTCCTCAACCCTTGGAGGGGTGGGTTTATTTTGTTTCCGACTATTATATTACTATTGAGATTGGTGTAAAGTGCATGGATGAGAACACCAAACACTGTTCGTTACATGAAAAAACTCACACACTTGTACTTTGTTTTCCAGAAGAGTGGAAGAATCTAGAGTATATTAAAACTAGAGTATCCAAATATTCTGATGAATGTTATACTCAAATACCGGAGAGATATTGATGGCAAGAATGCGTGACCCATTAAAGTATGGGTTCTATGGTGTTGATTATGTTCTCTGGGGTAAAGATAGAGTTGCTTGTTACTTTGATATGACTTCCGCACAGGAGGGTATGATGTCCATGATTAAACGTGGCGTTGATGTTAAAGGAATGAGAGAGATTAAGATTGATGAATAAGGTTTGGAGAATTTGGGCAAAAGCATTAGGACAGAAAGATGGACGAGATGACAGAGAGGCAGATATTATTGCTGGCATACGCACCCTTATTCTTATTTGTTACATGGTTACCAATGTGGCTATTGTTGCCAACGCTATACGACACTGGAATGATGGACCACCTATAAAGATCTATGTTCGAGACCATTCTGCATAAATTCTATGATTACTATCCCATCTTAAATCTACACACTCAAATCCAAACTGTTTTGAAAACTCTTTGTGACGATCAAAAGTCCATGGAAAAAATTCAATTTGTTCGCAGTCTTTATGCTGGTGATCTTTTCTACCTGGATTAGATCTCCAGTATATTCTTGCTTCTGGGTTTAGTAGGTTTACGACACAACTTATTTCTGATATAATTTTATCATAAGATCCAAAGTTTAAACTTCCTAGACAAAAAGCAACATCAAACTTCTGTTCGGTTTTGAATTCTTCTATTGTTACTTTATAGTCAGCTTCATCATATGCAGGATCTATGCCAATCAAGTTTTTTATCTTCCCTTTAAATGGGTTTGGTCCACAACCTACATCTAAAACCCATTCATCATCACAAATATTGTCAATTAAGTTCCAACCACAATAAAAATATTGTGATATGTTACTCTTCCATTTGTGTGCAAAGTATTCATTTAATTGCTCTTGATTCATGAAATTACCTGATAGGATATTTTTTACTGGAGTTCCTGGATCTCGTTGGAGTGGTATAGCTCAGACTTTAGAGAAGATGTCTGGCATGAATACTTCTGATCGTACTCCAGAACGTGAGTATATACATCACCGTTATAATGGTCACCGTGGTGCTTATTTTGGACCAGAGATGGAGTTTGATGTAATTCTGGATTCAGATTACATCGATCAAGCTTGGTCAACCCCTGGTGGATGCAAGTTAATTAAGAGTCACGAGTGGTCATATTATCTAGGTAATATACGAAAGTTGTTTCCAGATGATCTTATCATGATGGTCTATCGTCCTGACATGGTTAGTTATGCATGGTGGCATGAAGTGGGAGGATTTCAAATTAAGTATCCAAACTATTCTGCTTATAAAAACAGTGGATACATGTTTAATGAAATCATGAAACAAAATTCTGCAATCTTGGAGTTTGGTATGCAGCATAAATGTAAGTGGGAATACTTCACTTCTGACTGGATTGAAGAAAAATTTGATCAGAAGGTTGTTGTAGATAAAACTTTCTCAGACATTTTGGTGACATTAGTATGAACGATAATATTTTAATAGGACATTTGGGTTGGGATGGTTGTCACTTCCTAGGTTCTTGTCTCACTATGAGTGATGAAGTTTACTTCAATCATCACACTCTTCGTGGAAAGGTAGAGTATTTCTTTAAAACAATGTCTACCATTGCTAAGGTAGATCAAAAACCTGTTTGGTCTGATGTTCACATGTTTTATGGTAGTTCGTATCAATCAAATGGATACGTTCATCATCGAAACTTCTTTGTGAATGATTTTGATCAAAAGTTTGAACAGTTTTCCGAAGATCCCAAACAAAAAACTTTAATATCTAGATTGCACGTACCAATCTACTATCCATTATCTGATATGTTGACGAGGGATGTTAGACATCCTGTTGCAGATATGTTTAGATCTAAGTATTTCATTTGTCTTGTCAATACAAAACTTTTCGCAGCACTAAGAAGTATAAAAATTGAACATGATAATATGGATCCAGATAGTTGGGATAAAGACTTTGCGCCAATTCCTGATATAAAGTGGTATGATGGTCCAATAACTGATGTAGATAAGATAACAAATTCAACAACTGTTAGTGGATTCAATGAGTTATCAGAAGAACTTCAACAAACTATTAAGTCTCAATGTAATAGTAATATAGATGATCTCTTTAATCTTACGGAAGTACATAAGACTGATAATGATCTGTTGAAAACTCTCATCACTCATCAATGGGATTGTAACTGGTTCTTAAATGAAGATGATACCATTGAGAACCTTAAGATTCTTTATTCTGAAATGAATTTGGGTACATTGAATGAAAAATTAATTCGTAAGATGTATAAAATGTGGGTTCAGAAAATGGATTATCTTAAAAACTGGTACATGGGATATGAATCTGATGACGTATCATTTCAGGCTCATTTACCACCAAGTGAGTTTTTCTCAACTGACAGATGCACTAACCATGCATAAATAAAAACAAGTCGATTTATGAAAACTAAAATGTTAACTGGAAAAGAATTCGTAGCTAAAATCAGAGAGGGCAACACGGAACTCTTTGCCCAGTCCCGTGAAAACGTTCGTCGTTTCTTCGCTTCTAACCCAAGTAAGGAACATATGGTAGAACACTTCCGTGGACGTATGGTGAACGAAGCAGCAAATATGAAAGCAATCTCTGCAGAGATCGCCTCTTCTCCTGCATCCATGGATGTAACCGAGTTAGAACTTCTCACCAAACAGGCACAAGACGAAGCCAAACACTTCCGTATGGTTAAGGAAGTCATCGAACACATCTCTGGTGAAGAACTAGATGTTGCTGCTGCATTTGCTGCTGAAGAAGCTGCACCACAGGCTAAGGGTGCATCACTCCTAGACAAGTATGAGGCATCTTCTGACCCTGCTGCACTTGCTGCATACCAACTTGTCGCTGAGGGTCGTGCAGAGGCGGTATGGTATGAAATGGCTGAGTGTGTCGAAGATGATTTCATCTCTTCACGTTATGCTGCAATCGCTAAGGACGAGGGGTTCCACTCTAACATTGGTGGTTGGAAACTAGAGAAACTGGTTGAAGGTGCTGCAGATGTTCAGGAACGCATTCTTGCAATGGTAGAACAAATGCGTTATGATCTTCTTGAGATCAGCAATAAGAACACTGCTATTGCTGTCTGATCTGAATTTATTTTGTAATGAAAAAATTGGTAATCCTTACTGGACCACAAGGATCTGGAAATCATTTGTGGTCCAAAATATTTTCTCTACATCCACAGGTGTTTGGATGGAAAACTCTTCTCGATAATTATTGGGAAGCTCATAGATTTGCAGAACCTTTTTGTGAGTATTGGAAAGATCCATCAAAACTAAAAGACTTTGATTGGTCCACTCACGAGTATTTCTTCACAAGTGTTAGTGTCCCACTTGGTATTCAGGAGAAAAAGTGGGAACCAAACATCATGCAATTCTCTAGAGAAGTAGAAAAACAAGGCATTGAAACTCAGATACTGGTAATTGGTAGGGATCAAAATATACTTAGACATCAACAGGATCGTCTCAGGAAAGAGAGTACTCTTCCGTTGTTTATGAAACAACTCCCTAACTTTCCTGACGTTACTTTTTTAAGTTATGAGTTACTATATCTTTACAAGAGATATTATCTCCAAACTTTAAATGTGGGCATACCTATTGCTTGGTGGGATCCTCGGGTAGATGAAATCTTAGAAAGTGATCCTAATGATAAGTATATTCATCATGTTGATGAATACTTTTTAGATAATTGCAACAAGACTGGCAAACCCCTCAAATCTATATGAAAAAACTTGTGATCATCACAGGTCCACAGGGATCTGGAAACCATTTCTTTAGTAGAGTTTTTAGTACACATCCAAAAGTAGGTGGATGGAAAAGTCTATTGGATAAGTATTGGGTTCCTAGTGATGAAGAATACTTTGCAAAGTATTGGGTACATCCAGAAGAGTTATCTGGTAAAGATTTTGAAGGTTATGATTATTGGTTGGCGAATGTAAGTTGTCCCTTCTTTTATGATGGTGAACGGTATGTTCCAAAGATTAGAGAGTTTGCAGAGAAGGCAAGTTCTCTTGGAATCGATGTTCAAATCTGTATTATTGTAAGAGACCAGAACATTAATTGTGAACAACAAAAAAGGGTTCGTGGAGAAGTTACTCTGGGAACATCAATGCATTATTATCAGAATGAAATAATGGGAAGTGGTTTCAAAGTACACTTTCTAGATAATGAAGCATTCTTTTTACATAGAAACTATTATCTCAAATGGGTTAGTCAACTTCTAGATTTTCCTGTTGACTATGATAATCCAGATATTTTTAAATTCATTTCGGAAGACCCCAACAAGAAGTATGTTAAATATGTTGATGAGTATTGGCTAGACAACCAAGTCTGGGACGGAATTAAATCTAAAAAGGATAGGGTCCAATGAACACCGTACCGATGAGTGAGAACAAAACCTTTTGCATGGCACCTTGGGTTCATATGAACGTCGCTCCTAATGGAGATGTTTACCCATGTTGTTTGATGCCCTGTGAGGATCCAGATGAAGAAGAATCTTTTAACCTGACTCAAGTTTGGGAAGACGAAACTAGAGAAAGTGCCCTAGAAATTATCTCTACAGAATGTAGTGGCGAGTCTAGAACATTTGGAATGGGTTCTTTGATGAATGAGTCGCTGAAAGAAATCTGGAATAATGAGAAGATGCGAGGACTTCGCAAGAATATGTTATGTGGAAAGAAGTCTAACTATTGTATTACTTGTTATAAAGAAGAAGAAGTTGGTCACGTATCTGCAAGACAGAATATGAATCATACTTATTCTTCACACTATAAGTATGTTAAAGAAACAAAAGAGGACGGCACATTTGATAGATTTAATTTAATCTATTGGGATTTTAGATTTAATAACGTCTGTAATTTCAAGTGCAGAATGTGTGGACCTGGATACAGTAGTTCTTGGGAACAGGAAATGCGAAAAGAGTTTGATATTCCTGGAGAGTATCCACAGGTTGATATACAAGGAGTTCTTGAAGATGTTGAACCATTGTATGATATTGTTGAAGAAGTATACTTTGCTGGAGGAGAACCTCTAATTGCAGACCACCATTACAAAATTTTGAATAACTTAATTCAACGGGGTAGAAATAGGGAAGTTAGAATATCATACAATACAAACTTTAGTACACTAAAATATAAAGATTATGATGTTCTTGAGTTGTGGAAACAATTTCCAAATCTAGCAATTCAAATAAGTTGTGATGGTATAGAAAAACGAGGTGAGTTAATTAGAAAAGGATTTGATTGGCAGAGATTTTTAGATAATTATAAAAATCTTAGAAGTAAATTCCCAAATCAGAGACTATCAATTAACTGTGTTGTGCAGATATTGAATAGTTTTCACTTTATTGATGCACATAAAGAGTTTTATATGCGTGGAATAATCAAGGATTGGGATGACTTCAATCTATGTCTTCTGCATACGCCCGATTACTTGTCTATTACCTTATTGGATTCCGAAGCTAGAAAAGTATTGGGAGAACAAATTAAGTATCATATCAAGAATTATCTCGTACCTGCAAAAGCAAATAAGTCGATCAATCAGTACATGTCTGTTCTGAAACTTTTATCTGCTGATAAAAATGAACATCTGATTCCAACGTTTAGAAAGTATATGCATGGATTGGATATCATAAGAAATGAAAATTCTCTAGAAGTTTTTCCAGAACTGAAAAGGTTTTTGACTGATGATTGATAAGAGAAAGATAAAACCAAGAGGTGAAGTTTTTTGTTGTGCCCCTTGGTTGGCATTAGATATTAGGCAAGATGGCGAAGTTAAACCATGTTGTGTTTCTGAATATACTTACGGTGATATAAAAGAAAAGTCTCTATGGGAAATTTGGAACGATGAACCCATAAGAAAATTTCGTGAGGACATGGTAAACGGTACTCCCCGCAAAGAGTGCCAGGTATGTTATAACAATCAATCAGCAGGGAAGAGTTCTTTGAGACAGGACTTCAATCACGATCTCTTTCGTCGGTATAAGGAACTTGTATACGATACTAATGATGACTATACCGTAAACACACCAGGATTTATCTGGTGGGATTTGAAGTTAAGTAGTAAGTGTAACTTCAAATGTAGAATGTGTCATTGGACATCGAGTTCTAGTTGGGAACAAGAGGTCTTTGGTAAGGTTTCTGGTAGATGGGATGCTGCAGAAAAAACATATGAAGAGGTTGAACCATACATTGAAATGGTAGACAGTCTATATTTTTCTGGTGGCGAATCCCTAATCATTGATGAACATTGGAAAATCTTAGATAAACTTATTGAATTAGGTAGAAACGATAAAGTTACTCTAGCTTATAATAGTAATTTTAGTAATCTTTTTTATAAGGGTAGACATATTTTTGACACTTGGGATAAGTTCACCAATGAAGTTCAACTTCATGTCAGTGTTGATGGCATTGGTGCTAGAGGAGAACTAATTCGAAAAGGATTTAATTGGGAAAGGTTTGTGTCTCATGCCAAACAATTTAGAGAAAGGTATAAGGACAGAGAGGAAACCCACCAGATACATTTTGATTGTACCGTACAGGCTTTGAATATATTTGAAGTCACTAAGTTACATCAGGAACTTTATAATAGTGGTTTGATGAAAGATGTTGATTTCTTTTTTCTTAACTTTATGCAGACTCCAAGAGAACAGACAGTTTGGATTCTAGATAAAAAAACAAAAGAAGAAGCAAAAGAAAATATAAGAAAACACATTGAAGAGTTCTTAATTCCCAATGAGGCAAAAAGATCTATCAGTTTTTATAAAAGTCTTCTTACTTATATTGATTTGTACCAAGAAATAAAATTACTACCCCAGTTCTTAGATTCAATGAGAAGATTCGATAAGATAAGAAATGAAAACGTTATGGAAACTTTTCCAGAATTCCAAAGAATTTGGGATATTATTAAAGTTAAACCAAAGACTTGATAAAATAACCAACATGTATTATACTATGGGGTGAACTTACCGAATAAAACTATGACTAAGAGAACATTCGTTGTAAAATCTGGTGATACTTGGGAGTGGGAAGAGACTAAGGAGACTACTCAAGCTCTTGCCAAATATTGGAGAACTGTAGCAGAAAACAATACCAACGATAAAAAATGAAGACCAATCCTTATTGGTTCTTTGAAAAGTGGGGAGTTAAGGAAGAACCACCGATAAGTTCTATTCTTGAAAGATTGGAAGAACTTGAAAACCGAGTCAAAGTGTTGGAAGAAGAAAACGTATCTCAAAGTAATGCTTTGTATGAGGCATGGAACTCTCTTGATGCTCGTATAGATATTCTAGCAGAGAATAAAATCGATGTATGAAGAACTAAACTGTTTTGAAGAAGCACTGAAACACTTTGGCACCCGTGTTGAGGTTATTACTGCTATGGAAATGTCTCGACGTATTACTGCTGAGGATGCCTATCAGATGATTAAGGATGAGTTGAAAGAAGTCAAGAAGTGTCGTAAACAATTTAATAAACGGGAAGAATGTTGAGTTATAAATACTCAAAAGATATAATTGATAATAAAGTATTATGCCTGCCTGTCTAACAACAGATGGAATAGTCTTCGCTGGAACGGGAGGTACAATAACTTCCAGAACCTGGATATTTCCTTCAGGAACTGACTGGGTGTTCTTCCAAGCCTCAGCTCCTACGGGATGGACTAAACAGACAACCCATAATAATAAAGCTTTAAGACTTGTGTCTGGCACTGGTGGTGGATCTGGAGGTAGTCAACCATTCACAACGGTTTGTAGTCCAACTTTTAAATATGAAGGAACTATTACTACAACCACAGCATCTGGTAATAGAGCACTAACTACCCCAATGATTCCTTCACACCTTCACAATCAACCTGGTAGATTTGTCGTTAGTGCTGTCCCCGCATTATATAATCCAGCGGGTCAATTTACTGGGTGGAATGGTGGAGATCTTAAACGAGCTCCTGGTTGGAGTAGAGTTTCTTCTAGTACAGGCAATCACTCTCTCCAGTCTTTAGCACATGCTCACCCAGTCTCCGCAAGTGGACCAGTTAGTACCACAGTCTCTTTGGGAGTTCGATATATGAATGTAATTGTCTGTAGTTTCGATGGATAAATACTTCAACATTGTTGCCGTTTAGAGTATATAAAATATGGCTGCCTGTTTAACATCAACTGGAGTAAAATTTAGTGATAATACTACTCTAGATTCTTACTATGGAATTATCCCACAATCATCTGCCTCGGTATTTTTTCAAGCTTCAGCTCCTACTGGATGGACAAAATCTACCACATACAATGATTATGCTCTTAGAGTTGTAAGTGGAACCGGCGGTGGAACCGGAGGTTCTACTGCATTCAGTAGTATATTTCCAACGTCTCTTAGACCAGTGTCTCAACCTGGTGTTCCTATGAGTGGTAGTGTTGGTAATCATACGTTAAGTTCTCCTCAAATAGCACCGCACTCTCACCCAAACAATGCAACTAGACTGACTCCTGGTGGAGGTGACGTAGGTAGTGGTGCTGGTTGGACTCGTTCTACACCAAATACTGGTAGTACAGGCGGTGGTGGAGCTCATAACCACCCTTGGTCTGGAACTTGCAACTTCGCAGGAAATTTTGATATGCGAATTACATACATGAACATAATTCTTTGCGTTTTTAACTAATTTATTCTATAATATAAGATATTATCTGTGAGTTATGAAAAAGAACAATGAACCTGGAACTTTCTGTCCTTTAATCAGAAAAGATTGCGTAGAACATAAGTGTTCTTGGTACATGCATGTTAGGGGTATGAATCCAAATACTGGAGAAGAGGTTGATCACTGGTCTTGTGCAGTAGCTTGGATGCCTATGTTGCAGATTGAAAATTCTCAACAGCAAATGCAAACTGGTGCAGCAGTAGAGTCTTTCCGAAATGAAGTTGTAAAATCTAATAATGAGAATAGACAACTATATATTGAAGGACTTCAACAGAATGGCATTATGCCAGTCAATGTAACTTCCTTAACTAGTACGAACACTAACACATTACCAGAATCTCAATCAGGAGAATAAGATATGAAAATACATTTAATTCCCAGCGACAGCGTAGTTGGTGTTGATGGCATTTCTTATCATGAAATTGATTTATCCTGGATCCCAGAAGTTGATGGTAAGGTAATTCATGCTGTTCATTGGGATGATGAAACCGAAGAAGGTGAGGTTGAGTTTGTTGGTCCTGATCAACCGCTACCAATAACTAGTTTTGGTGTAGACAATGTAGTTTCTTTTTTGAAGGCCCTTAGTCAGTGGCAACAAAAACGTGACGAAGAACTTGAGTTTATAAGACTGGAAGAAGAAGCTGCAGCCAGAATGCAGAGAGAAATGGAAGAGAGAATGCATGAAACAATGCTTGACTTCAATAGAGAACACTTGTCTTACACTCCTAGAGAGGATGATGATGAAGAGGATGATGTAGATACTGAGGCAAGTGCTGAACAAGAAGAAGAGGATGATCTTTTCTACGATATTGAGGAACTTTTAAAAGAAATTTGAACTTAATTTTTAATTATGAAAAAAACTTTAGAAGAGAATAATTATATTATTCTTCACGATTTTATTTCAAAAGATAGGGCTTCGAAACTTTCTTTTGAATTTACAAAATATTGCAAAGAAAATGACATAGATGGAGATCCACAAGCTCCAAATTCTTTTTCTACTTATAACTATACTCCATTTCTAGAACTTCTTTGTGAGAAGACTCCAGAGATCTCCCAAGCAATTGGAGAAACTGTACTTCCCACTTATAGTTACGCTAGAATTTATAAAAACGGTAGTGTTTTAAAGAGACATGTTGATAGAGATGCTTGCGAAATCTCTTTGACTCTTCATCTTCATGGTGATCAGTCATGGCCTATATGGATTGAAACTCCATCTGGTGAAGAAGTTAAAGTAGATCTGAAACCTGGAGAAGCCATGGTTTATCTGGGTAAGAAAGCTCCACATTGGAGGGATGAGTATGGTGGAGAATATTATACGCAAGTATTCTTGCATTATGTTAGGAGTCGTGGGGATTGTGGGTATGCATATTTTGATAAAGAAAGAGAAGATACTAAACCAGTAGAAGAGAAAGAAGTAGAAAAAGAACCAGTTGAAAATACTGTTCCAACTTACACGAGCAAAAAGTGTCTGGAAGATTATATCTTCACTCTCGACAATGTGGTTCCGGAAGAACTTTGTGATGCAATCTTAAATGAATATTGTCATAGTGATGACTGGGTTCCCAGTACAACTGGTACTGGTCTTAATCCGGACATTAGAAATTGTGACGTTATCAATATTTCTGAAGGAGTAGTAGTAGAGAAAAATCTTGATTTCAGAAGAGAATTGGATGAGAGATTCTATGAATGTGCTTCAAAGGCAATCAATTCGTATAGACAACTGTTCCCAGATGTTACTTCTGATATTGATACTGGATATAATTTATTGAGATATAATATCGGACAGTTTTATGTTCAACATACAGATTCATTCAAAGAACAACAAAGATCCGTAAGTTGTTCTTTCCTGCTTAATGATGACTACGAAGGTGGTGAGTTTGGATTTTTTGATAGGGAAATCTTGATAAGAGGTGGTAAGGGATCTATTGTAATGTTCCCATCAAACTTTATGTTTCCCCATGAAATTTTGCCAGTAACTTCTGGAACTCGTTATTCTATTATTACCTGGTATGTCTGACAAACTAAAAGGAATTCCAAGTATTTACTATCTAAATCTAGATTCTGAAGTAGATAGAAGGGGATACATGGAAAAACAATTTGATAAGTGGAATCTTACAAATGTAAAAAGATTCTCCGCATCAAAGTATCTTGTTGATGATTATGATAGTTGGAAAGAAAAGTTGCACTTTCCACAAGCTATTAATAAGAGACGCCAGAGATTAGTGGCTGCGATTACTTTATCTACTCTTGAGATAATCAAACATTGGCTTGATACTACTGATGAAAAACATTTAATTCTTTTTGAAGATGATTATGATTTAAATCTGATAGAATATTGGCATTTTGACTGGGAATATTTTATGAACAAAATCCCATATGATTGGGATTGTGTTCAATTGGGATTTGAATCTCATTATTATATTCAATTTTATCTATCTCCCAAAGATAGGTGGACTGGGTATGGACCTGTTTTGATTAATAGACATTTTGCTCAGAAATTAATCAATTTGCATTATGTCAAAGACAAGTATATGTTGATCAGAAAATACGGTCCCCATCCATTTGACACTGGATATCGTGTTGTATCATTAGATGAACATATTCCTTGGTTGGGAAGAACATATCAAGTGCCTTTGATAACTCAGAATCCCTATCTGGATAAAGTTCCAAAGAAACATCATTTTCTTTGTAGAGACATCTATTATGATTGGTGGCAAAACAAGAGAGATGATTTTACTCTAGAAGACTTCTTCTCTTATAGTAAAGAACATGATCATAAAATGATAGAACGTGTGAATATGAATGATTGACTCTAGATTAGTTGGAATTCCACCAATATATTATTTCAATCTGAATCATAGGATAGATCGAAGAGATCATTTGGAAAAACAATTTTCAAACTATGGGATAACAAATTATCGTAGAGTTAATTCATCCAGATATTCAGTTGAAAACTATGAAGATTGGAAACCAAAAGTAATAGTAGATAGACTTAGAACTCAAGTGTGGTTTCTTGCTACACTGATAGATAGGATTCATGGTATAATTGATTGGTATAATTCTAATGAGTCCGAGACTTGTCTGATAGTTGAGGACGATTTGTGTTTTGATACTGTTGAGTATTGGAACTTTGACTGGAAAACTTTAGTCGATAGTTTGCCTTGTAATTGGGAGTGTGTTCAACTTCATATCATTGGTGAGAACTTCATCAAGATGAATCTTTCCAAGTGGACACACAATAATCACTCTACAGGATGTGTACTGATCAATAGATCCTACGCAGAGAAATTGATTAAACTTCACTGCGAGAATGGTAAATTTAAATTATATTCCAACTATGGATACAATAAAAATTGGCCAGACTATCACTATCAGTCTGTAGATTTTGTTCTATACCAGATAGGAGTCACTTATTCCATACCAGTTTTTACTACTAACTATAATTTTATAAGTGATGGTCTTAGAAATGGAAATGTAAATGTTATGTCTAAGACCTGTGATAAATTAGTTCTTTCTTGGTGGAAAACTAAATCATCACAATACACCTTGGATGATATCTTTTATTTGAATTCGCCCAAAAGAAAACAATTGATATTGAAAGTTAATCATGAATCTAAAAGATAAACTCAAAGGATTTCCTCCAATTATTCTGGCAACCATTGATGAAAGACCAGACAAGAGAGAGTATGCAGAGACTCAATATGATTACTGGGGAATCAAAGACTACACTGTAGTTTCTGGATCCAAGTATCAACTCTCAACTTATGAAGATTATTGGAAAGATCTAGTTGTCTTGAATCCTTTTCCTGAGGGATATAAGAGAAAGAACTGGCACATTGCAGAACTTTCTATAACTGTTGCTCACCTGGTAAACATCAAGAACTGGTTAGAGACAAGTAGTGATCCGTATGTAATCATCATGGAGGATGATTATGACCTAAGTTTTATCGAGCATTGGCACTTCGATTGGGAATACCTCATGAATAACATTCCTTATGATTGGGACTGTATTCAAATGAGTTTTGAGAATGAGAAGATGGTTCCTTGTTTTCTTCATCCAATCCTATCTGGGCATGATACGGGTGCATCGTTAATCAATAGAAGATATGCAGAAAAAATTATAGACCTGCACTATAAGGACGGTAAGTTCGATCTTTCTCAACAACATTCTAATTATAAATGGTCTTACGCTGGATTGAAGATGCCCAACTTCACTACAGATTATTTTCTTGGACACAATGGAAAGACCTATTGTTTACCTTTGATTTCTGTTAATCAGAATCTAGGAAGTTGGGCTCAGAATATTGATAGACAAAAAGAAAGAAAAGATCTGGAGTTTTCTTATAAAGCATATAAGAAATGGTGGGAAGAACTTAGAGATCAGTATACGTTGGAAGAATTCTTTACTTATGGAAAACCAAATGATAAAATAATAACACCGAGGGATTTCGAATGAATTTAAAAGATAAATTAAAAGGATTCCCTCCCATTAGACTACTAACTCTAGATGAACGTCCAGATAAAGTAGAGTATACTGAAACTCAATATGATTACTGGGGAATCAAAGACTATATTAAGTGTTCTGGTTCTAAGTATCAACTTTCCACATATGAAGAATGGAAAGACTTGGTAATTGTTAATCCATTTGATGACTGTAAGACAAGGGATGGTCACATTACCGATATTAGTATTGCTATTTCTTACTTAACGATCATAAAGAATTGGTTAGAAACAACCAGTGAAAAGTATCTTCTACTCATGGAAGATGACTATGATCTTAGTTTTATCGAATATTGGCATTTTGACTGGGAATATTTGATGAATAGAATCCCATATGATTGGGACTGTATTCAGATTAGTTATGAAAATCCATACGTCTATCCTTGTTTTCTGCATCCAATATTGTCTGGTCACAGTACTGGTGCATCATTAATTAATAGAAGATATGCTGAGAAGATAGTGTCTCTGCATTGTAAAGAAGATAAGTTTGATCTCTCTCAAAAAATTTGTAACTACTTGGCATCCCCCACAGAAACAAGAGGTCCAAATCTTACTGTTGATTATTTTCTTGGACACAATGGAAAGACCTATTGCTTGCCTCTGATTTCAATCAATCAGGATATGGGTAGTTATGCACAAAATATCAGTAGAAAAGAGGAAAGACTTGACTTACAATTTTCATATAAGTGTTGTCAAAAATGGTGGACTGAATTGAGAGATGAGTATACTCTTGAAGAATTTTTTGTTTATGGTAAACTAAATGATAAATTCTTAATGAATAGAAAATCTCAATTTTTTGTTGGTCCAGATAAATCCACGGAAGGTTCCTAAATGTTTGAGTACGTTACTGAATTTGAATCACAGGTTGCAGAGTTCTTCGGTTCTCCATATGCAGTTGCTACAGACTGTTGTACCCATGCAATTGAGTTGTGTCTACGACATACTGGTGATAATAACATTTCCATACCATCAAGAACTTACGTTTCTATACCGATGACCTTTATGAAGTTGGGTTTAGATTGGTCCTGGCGTGATGAAGAATGGGAAGATTCATATCGTATTCATAATTCAAACATCATTGATGGTGCTGTATTGTGGGGAGAGGGTGTTTATGAACGAGGTTCGTTTACTTGTTTGAGTTTTCAGTTCAAAAAACATTTGAATCTTGGTCGTGGAGGTATGATCCTCTTGGAAGATAGGGATGATCGTGATGCGTTAAAGAAAATGTTTTCCGACCTTTTCGTTATTCAATATCCATGGGCTGAACAAGACATAACTAGTATTGGTTACCATTACTACATGACGCCTGAGCTGGCGAAAACCGGTATTGAATTACTAAAATGTCGGAAAAAATCTCCGGCCAAAAAATGGACGGCCAGGGATTACCCAAATTTAAAGGAGATGTCGTTGTTCAAATGATCACCCATATAAAACCAAACTGGGACGTTAGGGAGTTTAAAGGACTTAATTATGTGTATTCAACTCATAAGGATGAATCCTTAGTAAATCAATATTTGAGTTCTGGTCATAATAAACAGAAATTATCAATTTATAAGTACCAGATGCCTAATCCCATGCCAAATTGCGTGGAAAATTATATTATTCCCCATTTTTCGGATTTGGATAAAGTTGCTGCAGCAGTTAATTACTTTAAACCCGGACAATATTTACCTCTTCATACTGACTTGTACGGAAAGTATGTAGAGTTGAATAATGTCGATTCTAAAAAAGTCATAAGATGTATGGTAATGTTGGAAGATAATTCTCCAGGTCAAATATTGCAAATCAAAGATACTGCACATTGTAAATGGAAAGCTGGGGATTGTTTTTATTGGAATTATGATGATGAACATGCATTTTATAATTTTAGCATGGTTGATAGATATGCAATTCAGGTAACTGGTATTATACGATGAAAAGTCAGAATGAATGGGATAAACTGAAGAAAGTGGTGGTAGGAGTTGCAGACTATGCAACAGTTCCTGAAGTAGACTTGAGTGTTCGTACAATTAACTATGCCGACAGGAAAGACGTTTCAGATGTTCCTGTTGGACCATATCCCAAACAAGTAATAGACGAAGCCAATGAAGATTTGGAAAAATTCGTAAGTTTTCTTCTCGGAGAAAATGTAGAAGTTGTACGTCCAAAGAGAACTCCCACTGATTATTATAATTTCTGTCCGAGAGACGTTATTTTCACACATAAGGATTTAACAGTAGCTACACCGATGCCTCTAAGGTGTCGGAGAGACGCCTGGCGACCCATTATAGATAGACTAGACTCTACGATTATTGTTCCCTGTAAGGACGTTGAGGGACTGTATAATGAGGAGTGTGTAGGCGATAAGGACACTCTTGCACTTACTGAAGTGACTCCTGCTTTTGATGCGGCTAACGTGCTTCGTGCGAATGATGATATTTTGTATCTTGTTTCTAATAGTGGAAACGTGTCTGGAGCATGTTTACTTCAAGATATGCTCAAAGATCGTGCAAAAGTACACCTTCTTAAGGGTGTATACAGTTATATGCACATAGATACGACGATTGCATTTCTCCGTGAGGGTTTGATGTTGTTGAATCCCGAAAGAATTAAGTCTGTCGATGTTTTACCAGAACCTTTTAGAAACTGGGATGTGATTTGGTGTCCAGAACCTGTAGATATTGGACACTATCCTGGATATAACCATGCCTCGGAATGGGTGAATATGAATCTTTTCAGTGTCAACCCAAATTTAGTCGCTTTGGAAGAACATCAGGAACCAACTAGAAAAGAACTAGAAAAACACGGTATTGAGTGTGCAATGCTCCCGATGAGACATGGTAGAACCTTGAGTGGTATTTTCCATTGTGTTACTTTAGATCTTGAGAGGGAATGATGGATCTGGAAAATAAGTTAAAAAATTTTCCTTTGGTTTATTACATAAACCTAGATCATCGTACTGATCGAAAAAAGTGGATGGAGGATCAATTTAATTATTGGGGCATAACCAATTTTCGTCGAGTTCCTGCATCAAAATACCATGTTTCAAAGTATGATGAGTGGAAAGATGTAGTAGTTGAAGACGGAATCCTCGAATGTTTGTCTTTGATGTCGGTTGCAATAAACAATATCGAAACAGTAATAAATTGGTATGATGAACATCCATCAGAAACATGTATCCTCATGGAGGATGACCTTTGTTTGGATAATATAAAATATTGGAATTTTGATTGGGATTACGTTGAAAATAATCTGCCAGAAAACTGGGAATGTATACAACTATATTATGTTACCCCATATGAGAAAGATCAGTTAGAAGTTCCGATGTTTCTGCACCCCAGAATAGACTCTGGATCTGCAGCTGCATATCTAATCAATCGTAGATATGCAAAAAAGTTAAAAGATATGTTATATCGAGATGGTAAGTATAGATTGACATTCTGCGATAACTCTTATCATAGAAAATACAGTAAAAAGCACATTATACAAGATGATGTATTATTCGATATTGGAATCACATATTCTCTTCCTCTTTTCAATTTAAACGTTCGTCTTGGTGGAGACAATCAACAGAATAATCATGAGATGTCGCCATTGGACATGATATGTACTAAATTAATCAAACAATGGTGGACAAAACATCATCACAATTTTTCATTGGAAGACTTTTTCATGTATGGTAAACCAAATGATGATAAAATGACTCTTAAGGTAAGATTGGATGATTTATACAAATTCCTAGGAAGTGAAGAAATTCACAAAAAATGGGAATCTAAATAATTTGCCCCAAAAGTAGTTAACGAAAAAAATCAACAATGACTAAGAAGTTATTACATGAGTCTGGTCTGAATATCATTCAAAATTCTGATGGATCTTTTGCGTTTGAGTGGGATCCTACTGATGAAAGATGGAATTGGATGAATGGGTTGACAGACGAACAAATACGTACTAGTATAGAAGCGTTGATAACCGAAGACCATGGACTCTTCTGATTACAAAACTGATTACAAAAAGTTTTCCCTCCAAAAACTTGAAGATTGGGTACAAGATTCTATCAACTGTGAAGATATCACTGTACAAGAAATTTACGATGTTGTGAAGAACGCAATTAACTCCAACATCGAGTATCATCAAAGTTATCTGGACAAAAACAAAAAATTCAGGGATCTTATAGATGGGATTAATCCCGAGTCTTTTTTGAAAGATAAGGAACATTATGAAGGTTGGGATTCAGAATCGACCAAATGTGATTGGAGTGATTTCTGGGAAGAAAATTACTATCCAGAAGAATCTCACAACTACACTGAAGAAGAACTGGATGCCATGTGCGATAAAGCTAAATCTGATGAAGAAAAAGATCAGTGTCGTGAATACAACCTACGTGAAGCAGAGTATTATAATAAACGAGCAGAACTGGACGCAAAGGTTCAAGCAGAATCACCATATAATGATGGTTGGACAAGAGAACATTATGAAGCAATCGTAGAAGAATTTTCTAGGAATGATCCCACCAGACTGAAATATGAAGGGGGTTGGGTTTATGAATCTCCCGATGGTGGCAAAACAGTCACAAAGAGGAAACCTGGAAGTACCGAAAAGATTGTAGTACAAAAAGAAGAGAAGAAATCTTGGACTCTTCCCGTAGAAGAATCTACTACTGATGGAGTTAAAGATTACTATGTTACTTTTCCCGATGATCTTCTGAAAGCCGCAGATCTAAAAGAAGGTGACACTGTAGAGTGGATTGATCGCAAAGATGGTAGTTTTGAACTTAGGAAGTCTTTGTCCTGCCCTCCTTGTCCTCCGTGTGATACACTGGCTTGTGCAGACCACCTTACTGATGAATAATAATGGAAAAATTTGATTCACACCAACTCAAACTAATTTTTACTGCTGTAAGAAAATATCAAAAGGGTATGATTGGCAATCCTACTTGTCGTACCTTGTATCGAGAATTAAATGAGATTCTTGATACTCTTCAACCGTATGCATATGGATCTTCTTACCTAGATACAGAGAATGTATACCGTTAAACTTCTTGCTCCCTTTGTAACAGCATTATGTCTTGAAGGATTTACTACTGGTCAGGGAGATTTTTGTGTAGTTGACCCACCTAAATCTAATGTGGTAAAATACTACGAACCTGGTAAGTCCTGTTACGTTAATGGGACTTTTTATCGTAAATGTGAGGATCGTCTAAATGGCTCTATCTAAAACTGTTGAAGACTCTCTAAAGGAAGCTGAGTCTTCATTGCGTAATGCACTTGCTTTTGCTGCAAGGGGAGAACGCCCATTAGTTTGCAGTCAAATTGCAAACTTAATTAAAGAAATTGATCATATTCAATCTTTTGACGGAATCTTTGATATGTTGGAAGAGAGAAAACCTGGTAGTAGTGGTAAATTTGGTCCAATGTTTGACGACGAGTAATGTTAATCCTCAGTGTTCATTTAGGACATGATTCTTCGGTTTGCATTCTCAATGATGGAAAATTAGAAAAATATTTCTTAGTAGAAAGATATACAAGAAAAAAGCATGACGATGACGATCAATTTTTATTGAAATTAATCTCTGGTATTTCTTCCAAATTAAATAAAAAACTGGATGTAATCTGCATATCAAACTTCAACCATCCAGATGAATTAATTTCAATACTTTCTGATGAGGTCTGTAAAGTACATAATCCAAATGTACAGTTGGTTTTACAACAAGACCATCATTTAAATCATGCTTCTCTTTCTTTTTATAATAGTAAGTTTGATGAAACTTTCGTCGTAGTAGTAGATGGAGCTGGATCAAACGTAAAAGATAATTTGTGGGAAGTGGAAAGTATTTTTTCCTTTAAAGGAGAAACAAACAAACTTCTCTACAAAAATTATATAAGTGATATTCCATCAGAATATGCTCCAGAAAAAATTCTGAACAGATGGATTACTCATGATCACGATATAAATGTATTTGGTATAGGATCCATATACAATGTTGCTGCTATAGTGATGGGTGGTAACGAAAATGATTGCGGAAAGGCAATGGGACTGTCTTCCTATGGATCTTCAAATAAAGTATTCAAGAATATTCTCAACAATAACTTTTTTCATAATTCTTCAAAAGAAATTCAAAACTTTCTGACTACTCAGATTGAAGAAATAAGAAATGATAATTACAAACTACACGCAGACTTTTGTTATGAAGTTCAACAACAAACACAAGAATCTGTAGGAGATTTAATAGAGGATTCTATAAAGAAGACTGGAATTAAAAAAGTCTGCATATCTGGTGGTTACGGTATGAATATTGTAGCAAATCACTATTATCTACAAAGGTTTCCAGATGTAGAATTTTATTTTGAACCACTGTGTAACGATAATGGTATAAGTATCGGTGCAGCAATGAATTCTTATATTCAATTAACAGGTAAAGTACCAAATCCCATTGAAAATACATTTATTCACGGTACAAATCATGATGTATCTTCATACGTTGGTACTCATACCTCTCTGAACCAAATCGCTAATTTATTGAATCAAAATAAATCGGTTGCAGTTTATAGTGGTCTCGCTGAATCTGGACAAAGAGCATTAGGTAATCGATCTATACTATTCAATGCATTGAATCCAAACGCCAGAGAGATTGTCAATAGAATAAAGAAGAGAGAATGGTATAGGCCATTTGCTTGCATAGTTCTGGAGGAAGATGCGAATATTTACTTTGATATGGGTAGAATAAAGTCAAGTCCTTTCATGACAATATGCTTTCCAGTAAAAGAAGAATATGTTAAAATAATTCCAGGAGTAACCCATGTAGATAACACTTGTAGAATCCAAACCGTATCTGATGGATACTTATATAAACTTTTACAAGAATTCAAAAAGTTATCTGGACATGGAATACTTTTGAATACTAGTTTTAATTTGTCTGGAGATCCGTTAGTGGAGACTCCCATGGATGCAATTAATACATTGAAAGAATCTTCTTTAGATTATCTCTGGTTTGAAAAAACAGGACAATTGCTAGTTTGATAGATACTATGTGTACGTAGACCAATTATGGAACTTCCCATATCACCCTACCAAACAGTGTTGGTTCTAAATTCTAGTTACGAACCAATAAACTTCACAAGTTGGAAAAGAGCAGTAGTCTTGTTACTCAAAGAAAAGGCACAAGTCCTTTCTGGTAGAGTAATAAGACTTTTAAATTATGTACGACTTCCTTTAGCTAAGATTATGAATATCTCCCCATCTCGTTTGATGAGTTATAAAAGAGATAGTTATACTTGTCAATATTGTGGTGCCAAATCAAAACTAACTATCGATCATGTAATTCCTAGATGTAAAGGTGGCGGTGATACTTGGGAAAATCTTGTAGTTGCATGTAGCTCTTGCAATACCAAGAAAGGTAGTATGTTGCTTGAACAAACAAACATGAAATTGGTTAGAAAACCAAGAGCTCCCGTCAATAAAATGATCTTCGATCTTCAGAAAACCAACGTCGAAGAATGGAAACTTTACAACTATGAGTAAGGGAAATCTAAAAAAATAATTAAGTCTACTAGATATTAGTAGATCGTGTGTTAAAATACTAACACAATCAAACGGAGCCTTTCTTATGACCCTTCCATCTGACGGCAGAAAACTGGACGACAACGAAATCTACAGCATCAACAATGCAGTAAAAGAAGCGGGAATCGTACAAATTCATCCTGATAAGATGGAAGCATTTGCTGATCATTTGGTACAACAATTGAAGCAAAAACCTGTATCAGAACCAAGACCTTGGCGAACTGGTGGGCCTTTGGAGGAATAATTGACAGATTAATCCTTTTAGTGTAGTATTTCGATACACATCTGACCACAAAATATTTTTATTGGTAAATGAAATTTACAGTTTATTCAAAAAAAGATTGTCCTTTCTGTTATAAAATAAAAACAGTTTTGGAACTTTGTGGGAGAGACTATCAAATTCACATGCTAGATGAGGATTTCACCAAAGACGAGTTTTATACTCAGTTTGGTAAAGGATCGACTTTCCCACAGGTTGTCCTTGGTGAAAAACCTTTAGGCGGATGCACAGATACTATCGAGTATCTTAAAGAAATTTCTTTGATTTGATTATGGAAGGGAGTAAAGAGCTCCACATAAATAAAGGTGTGGAATTGTTACTACGAAAAGGAGGAGAAAAACCCGAAACACCTAAAACGTTTCAAATTAGTTTTGGTAAGATGGTTTCTCTCCTCAGACGAGAGATTCACTTTTACTTTAACTTCTCATTCGATATAAAAAAAGTAGAATCTCGGAGGTAGGGCCATGACAGCACCAATTATTACCATATACTGTATGGTAACGGTTATGTTCTTAATGATCGGTGGAATCATCGGTTGGTTGGCCAAAGAACATATATTATTCAACACTCCACAACAAGTTTTCGCTCATCCAGAAATGTTTGATGAAAATGGACAGATTATTCCTGATGAAGTAATTGCAGTACGATTTGAAAATAGCTATGACGACTACGAAGAAGACGACGACTAGAACTAGAAAACCTGCGGCTCCTAAGTCTGCGGTTAAGAAAACTACGACTCGTAAACCAACAACAAAAAAAGCAGGGAAAATTTCATTAACTCCGACTTCATTTGTCCATGAAATTTTCTCTGCAGTTTCTTCAGAAAGAACCAAGGCAAAAAAACTTGAGATTCTAAGAAGTTACAATGAAAACTTTATTAAGTCTGTTTTAATTTGGAACTTTGATGATACTATTATCTCAGTTCTCCCAGAGGGAGAAGTTCCTGTTGAAGCAAAAGAAGACGCAGATAAAAATCCACAAACTTCAATTCGTAAGGAGTGGACTAAATTTTACAATTTTGTGAAGGGTGGTAATGATGCTATGAATCGTCTTAAAAAAGAGACGATGTTCATCAATATTCTAGAACAACTTCATCCTGGAGAGTGTGAGGTTGTTTGTCTTGCAAAAGATAAAAAACTCGGAACAAAATTTAATATTACCAAAGAACTAGTTACAGAAGCTTATCCAGATATTCAGTGGGGTAATCGGTCTTAATGGGTAAAGGAATTAATGTAATTCAAACCAATTGTACACCAGAAGCTGCAAAAGATAAGAGTCTCCCAAGAGATACTTATCTTGTAACCTATGGTGACGATGGTGTCGAAAAATATGATATTGTTCAAGGACTTAAACTTGATATCTTTGATCAGTATTGGGACAAATATCGTGATTTTAGAGGAATGGAATGGACAGAAGGAACAGTGAACCCGAAGATGTGGGGGTACAGCCCGAAGGAAAACAAGAAAAAGAAATAAGGTCGGGAGATCTCAACATTGAGATGAATCTCGATGCAATTAACGACGTTAAAAAGCAATATAAAAAACTTAAAAGATATATGAGATCTTCAATATATACTATTGCTATGATGGATGGGAAAGAAAAAATCGTGAGTGATCTTCTCAAGGAATCGGAGGACAATCCTACGTAAATGGGTAAACATTATTTGCTCAACCTGTATGGTTGTCCATTTGATAAATTAAATGACTATAAGTTTCTTATAGATTTGTTAGAAGATGCAGCCGCAGTTAGTGGTGCAACCGTGGTTCAAACAATTCATAAAAAGTTTGAACCACAAGGAGTAACTGTATTAGTTCTCCTTGCTGAAAGTCACATTAGTATCCACACTTGGCCTGAAAAAGGTGAAGCCGCAGTGGATATTTTTACATGTGGCGATTGTGATCCTAAAATTGGTTGTGATGTTATTATTCATCAAACTGGTGCATCAAATCATACATTAAGTTATATCGAACGCTGATATAATTTACTCTAAATATTCTTAGTGCAAGAGGTGTACATGTTATCCACCAAGTACAGACTACGATTAGAATCTATCTGTCAATGTATTGCTAACAAAGAACAGGTTCCGCTTGAAGATATGATTTGGGCAGAAAAACTTGCCAAGTCATATACAACCGCTAGAGATTGGTTGAATAAAGCACGACGCCAAGCCGCTCAAGATATTCAAGAGGGGACTATGGATGATTTTATGAATAAGATGGGATTAGGTGACCCCGACCCATCTAATTACAAATCGGGGTTTTCGGGTGCAGATGAAATTGTAGATTGGTTCAAACAAGATAAACCCGACGACTGGAGGCAACGTGACTGACATTCGAGAGGAAAACGAAGAGAAGTGGAGAAAGGCAACAAACAAACAGATTGCTGATAACCTTGTAGAAAAAATTGAAGAACTCTTGAATGGTAAAGCGCATCATTATTATGTTTCCGACAGAACCACCAAACACGAAAAAATTGTAATTGAATTCAATCACGAACAAAAATGATACAAGCACTAGTATATGGCAACGGAAGCCAAGAATCAGAAAGAGCAAAAATGGTTCTTGAAGCATGTGATCAAGATGTAAAGGAGTTTTTACTTGGGGTTGATTTCAGCGATAAACAGTTTCGTGCAGAGTTTGGTAGTGAGGCAGAGTATCCTCAAATCGCAATTGGACTCAACCACAGAGGAAACTTAAAAGAAACACTCAAGTACATGAGTGATCACGGAATGTTCTTATGAACTTTGAATTAACACTAGAAGATTATACAATCATACTTAATGCACTTCATTATTATAAGAAAGTGGATAAAGTGGGTTCATTTAAACAGTATGATGAAAAAAGAATTAATGATTTAAGAGATAAGTTGGCAAATCAACTTGTGCCCAGTGAATTTAGTTTTGACGAATACGAAAAAGTAGTCAACAAAGAAAAATGACCTACGAAGAGTTTGTAGCAAAAGGCACCGAGTACTACATGAAAATGGTAACTCTAGTCGCTACTAAACACCAATATCGTATGAAATTTACAGAACAAGAAAAAGAAATAAATGGTTACATTTTGAAGTTTCAAGAAGAAACTAAACTAAATGAATTAAGAGACAAATTCGAAAAGTGTTGGGAGGTTGATCAATGACTTCTGAAACTATCGTACTAATCGGATGCTTTTTGCCACTTGTTATTATCTACATAGTAATGAAACTCGCTGTATGGGTATCTGCTGTAAATTCTGAACAGAACTATGTCCGAGAAGAATCCACAAAGCCCCACGGACCCTACTTGGCGGATGCATATGCAGACGTTGATGAGGAGGAAGAAGGTGATGGAGATTTCTGAGAAAATAGATCAAGCACTCTTTGAGTGGTACTCTGAGAGAGGTTTGGAAGTTCCTCGCTGGAAACAACGTAAAGATCCTCAGTGGTGGTTGGATTACCTTGAAGAACTTGGGATTGACAAAAACAATCCATGACTCTATAATAGAACCATATAATATCATTACCATGGACTACAAACCCTATTCTCATGAATGGAATCGTAAAAGATACCTAAGAGAAGCCCTTGAAACTTATTTCAACGATTATGTTGAGATTGATATGATTTATGATGATCTCATGGATATTCTGCATGAAAGATCCGAAAAAGCATATGCAGAATTTAGTCGTATCAATGAACTAGAAGAAAGAATCTCTAAATAATTATTGTTCGGATATCCGCACATGAAGTTAGAGGAAGCATGTTACTCTTTAAAACTTGAGTGTGCATTAAGAGATTTGGGTTTTGTAGACATAGGTTGGAAGTGTGTTGCCCACGCAGGTATATTTTTTGTTCAACCAGTAGGTATCCCAGATGATCCAGATGGTGATCTTCTGGGTTTTTCATTGTCTATACCATATACAAAAAATAATAAGAAATATAGATTAGTTCGTACTGCTGGTAGAGCGTTGGATATCGCACAAGGAATTGGTTAAATAGTAATGTAGTCAAGGGCACACAACCCATTCGAGGTTCCAGTGTATAGGGAACCGCATCTTCAGAAAAAATCAGATGAGTGTGCCGAGATTTGGCGTAAATGGTTTGACGTAAATTATAAAGAACAAGATAAAGAAAAAGCAAAAATATTAAGAAAAAAGTGGTGCCAATGTTGTGATGAATTTGGTGAAATGGTAAGTCATGAGGTCAAAACAAATCCCCGTTACAAAGGTATAGTATTATTCCCAGGAAAGGAAAACCCGCCTACATAAACTAGTTGCAAATACCCAATGAAATTTCTTTTTGCACTCTTAGCTACAATGTTTTTCGCGCTTCCTGCATGGGCTGTAGATGTCCAAATGGGAGCAAATGGCAACTTAGTATTTGAACCTGCTGAAGTATCAATCTCTGCAGGAGAATCAGTTCATTTCGTTAATAATATGCTACCACCACACAATGTCGTGGTAGAAGATCACCCAGAACTCTCTCATGAAGCACTTGCAATGTTACCAGGTGAAGACTTTGAGGTTGCGTTCCCTGAAGCAGGGGATTATACTTACTGGTGTGCTCCCCACAAGGGTGCTGGCATGATCGGAACTGTTCATGTCTCATAAGCATGAACCTATGCCAGATTGGATCATACCTGCTGGCATAGGGTTTATGATTTTCACAATCATGATCTTCGTGATCTTTACTTTGTCCATGATTTATTTTCCTAACTGATGAACCACGCAGATCATTCAACATTCGAACACATTATTCACATGATACTTTGTTGCATTGCTGGTCTGGGGATCGGCACCCTGGCAGTCTGGGGATATCAAAAGATCAAAGAAAACAAAAACCATAATCCATAATGGAAGAAGATGCTTTTGAAATTTATGAGGGCGATTGGTATTGTCAAATGAATATGGGAATAGACGAACTTAGAGTTTTCTATGACCATATTTGTTATTCAATCGAAGCCTGGCCTGGTTCTCCTAGGAGACCTGCAGAAGAACAAGAGTATCTTAAAATTTTAAAGTCAAAAGTTTTTGCTATGATAATGCAGTACAATCTTGATAATTCTTAAAATTGTATCGTATTTTACCAAACTGCTTGACTATATAGCTTGAACGGTCTATAATGACCACATCGTTCATCTCATGCTCAGTATCCTACTGGCATTGACCCTTGCCCATCATGCCGACGACTCACCTTATGGGTGGCACATGTCGTGTGAAAGGTTTCTAGAACAACGGACTGAAATCCTTATGGATGACAATCTGGACAGACGATCCAAGTATAATCTTCTAGGTTATCTTAGATCTAAAGTAGAAGGTCAATGCAACGATATGTTAGTGTGAGACGCAAGTAAGTCGCGGAACGGAGCGTTCATCCTATGTTATCAACTCTTGCTGTACTTTTTATGCATGTCCCTTCGGATATGTATCTCAAGTGCGAAGACTATCACTGGTTAAAGGAAGGGATTGAAGAGACAACTCTTTTTACCCCCTCTCAAAAGTTTGCTATTATCACTAAGTGGATTGAGCATACTGAACCAGGTTGTTTTGATAACAAGGACGCAAACGACTGAAGGAACGGGAGACTTAAAACTCACCCATTTTTTCAGGTAACGACAAATGAACACACTTAATCTCATTCGTAATCAGATCAAGAAAGCAGCAGCTCTTCACGATGCTCAAATTGCTGTCACCACCTATCGTGGTGTTAAGTATGAGTGTCAGCAAGGTGCTGATGAAGTACATGGTACTTTCTGCTATCGCGGCCACACTTATAATAAGTGAGGTCATCATGCTAGCCTTACAAGTAGCGGGTCTCGGTACTCTTTTTAGTGCAGCATTTATTGGTTTGATTTATGGGGAAATCCTCCTGTTAAACAATAGGGGGTAAAATGCAAAACTATGTCTATCATTATGATGACATGGATAAAGATAACCGACCACCATCGTGTTATCAACTAACATATAGAGGTTGTAAATACTGGTCATGTTATCGGATTCATCTTCACGAATACTTTGAACAGTTGCTAAAAATCGAACCAATATATAACAAGAGGGGTTGATGCCCCTCTTTTTTTGTGTTAAAATTGATAGAGAATACACATAAGTATGGACAAAGAAAAACTCAAACTTATTGTAAAAAATCTCAAATCTCTTGTAGATGCTTTGGAATCTGAAGTATACTCTGATACTAAGAGATATTTGGATACATCTCTACATGATTACGATGAGATTTTTGAAGATGACGACGGCTACCCTGACTGAGAACTAAATGACTGTTAAACTTGTTTCTATTACTCCTGATGCTGAAGCGACGATGGGATACGTTGCTCGTGTCAGTAATCCCGCAAACCAAGAGAATCCTAACGTTGCGGGTCTTCTAAAGTATTGCATCAAACACAACCACTGGAGTGTCTTTGAACAGTCGTTCATGACGCTTGAGATTGAGACTACCCGTGCAATCGCGGCTCAAATCCTCCGACACCGCTCATTTACATATCAAGAGTTTTCGCAACGTTATGCTGATTCCTCCTTACTCGCGGAGACGATCCCTCTACCTGAACTACGCAGGCAAGACACCAAGAATCGTCAGAATTCTATTGATGATATTGACCCGTTTGTTCGTCAAGAGTTCCAAATCAAAATGCAACGACACTTTGAAGAAGGAATGAAACTCTACAAAGAGATGCTCGATGCATCAATTGCAAAGGAGTGCGCTCGAAATGTATTACCTCTCTGTACGCCCACTCGTATCTACATGTCCGGTTCATGTAGATCATGGATCCATTACATCAATTTGCGTTCCGCTAATGGAACTCAGAAAGAACATATGGACATCGCTCTTGCATGTCGTGAAGTATTCAAAGAACAATTCCCTGTCGTTGCAGAAGCTTTGGAGTGGTGATATATAAAGTGTCCTTCGAGGAAATGTAATATGTACTACCAAACCGATTCCGTATCTAAGGATAAATCCCCAACATCATGTACAATTGTTGGAACAACTGAAGATAATAAAAAATATATCATCGAGTATAGCGATTCCAATGGAGAGTTCAAGACAAAAGAAGTAGATCCAGAAGAAATTGAATCCTTAGATTATTGTCAACTTGATATCAGTCAATGAGTGTTTCAATAATTACAGCATGTAAAAATCGTAAAAAACCCCTATCAATATCTGTATCCTCCTGGATACAGTTTGATGAGGTTGATGAAGTTATCATAACTGATTGGGATTCAAATGAATCTATAACTCATTTAACAAAACTGAGTAAGAAAGTAAAGATAATCACTGTTAAAAACGAACCTTACTTCAATCAACCTCAACCACTTAATCTTGCTGCATCGTTAGTAAAGAGTGAGTATCTTTTGAAGTTGGATTGTGATCATATCTTAAACCCATATTGGAACTTCTTCGATCGTCATAAGATCGAGGAAGATATTTTTATATCTGGATGTAATAGTGTTGACCAAGAGGGTATGGATGCGTACTTCTTATATCCTCTTTGGGGAATGTTATATGTTAAGACTGATGTCTTCCGAGAAGTTGGCGGATATAATGAGAATATGGGAAAGTATTATGCAGTAGAAGATGATGAGTTGTGTGTAAGACTGATATCATATGGATTAAAACCCAAAAATATAGAAGTCCAACGATTGACAGCCCTACATATTGCTCATACAGATAAACATCGGGTAGAAAACTTTGAGTCTTTTGAAACTATTAGTAATCTGGTGAGTCAATCTAATAAAAAATTGAAAGGTGATAAAGTATATAATTACATTGCACAACTCTGTAAAAGTAAAAATCACCAAAACAGACCAGTTCTTTCCAAAATGATGAATATGTTTGAAGAATCTAAAGAGGATGGAACAATATCAGTTAAAAGTATGGAGTCTGTTATGAATCTTGAATGGTATTCAAAACCAATTTATAACTGGGAATTGACTCAAGTAAGTGATCAAATATATGAAGCAGTGAAAGTATGAGCATTTCAGTAATATCTGCATGTGGGAATAGGGGACCTGCACTAACCGTATCCATATCTTCATGGATTCAATATGATGAAATAGATGAGATCATTGTAACTGACTGGAATTCTAAAGAACCCATATCCCATCTAAGTGAGTTAGATCCCAGAATTAAAATCATTACAGTTCCAGATGAACCCTATTTTAATCAACCTCAGCCACTTAATCTTGCTGCGTCTTTGACGAAGGGAGATCGTATTCTGAAATTAGATTCTGATACTGTATTGAATCCATACTTCAGTTTCTTTGAACACCATGATATTGATGAAAATTCTTTTTTGACTGGCACTGATGAGTCTTGGAGTTTTTATCATGAAGATAACAGATCAAAGATGTTTCAGTATCAACATTACCTATATTTCAAAGCTCTTTGGGGAACCCTTTATATTACTAGAGAGAATTATTTTAAACTTGGTGGTTATAATGAAAGAATATCTTACTTTACCGCCTGGGAAGATACAGAAATCTATGAAAGAGCCTTACGTTTAGGACTTAAACATAAAGAAATTCAATTTGGTGAAAAGACCTTATTTTCTCTACCTCATGAAGCGAAGAAACGAGTAGAAAATTTCAAAGCATATCATAAAAATCCAGAACTACTAGACGCTATTAGAAATCACATTAAGACATATAATAATGTGGAGGATGAAAACATTGTACATAAACTAGTTTTGGAAAAATTTAATAGATTGAATCATAAAAAGTACAAACTAAAGGAAAACAGTAGTTATTATGTGAAACCTGTGGTACAATGGGATATACAACAAGTGTCCAATCAACACTATGTTGCACATAAAATTCCACAATAAATATTACTACCCTGAAAATTATTATCTAATGGCGACGTATCCTGTAATTAACAAAAACACCGGGGAACAGAAGGACGTTACAATGAGCGTTCACGAATGGTCTCAGTGGTGTGCAGACAATCCAGACTGGCAAAGAGATTGGAGTGATCCATCTACTTGTCCATCATCTGGTGAAGTCGGCGAGTGGAAGGATAAACTCGTCTCCAGAAATCCAGGCTGGAACGACGTACTACAAAAAGCCTCCAAAGCACCTGGTTCACGAGTTAAAAAGATCTAACTATGCCTGCAAGAAAAAGAAAGAATGGAGCTGCCAGTGGAATTGGTAGCATGAGTGCAAAACAGATGAAAAGGAAGAAACCTATCAATACCGATTTGATGGTGGACATCCAACCAATGACCGAAAATCAAACTAAGTTTTTCGATTATTATAAAGAAGGCAAAAATCTTTTTTCTTACGGAGCCGCAGGTACAGGTAAAACATTTATTGCTCTTTACCATGCACTAAGAGATGTTCTTGATGAAAATACTCCATATGAAAAAGTATACATCGTAAGATCATTAGTTTCTACAAGAGAAATTGGTTTCCTTCCTGGAGACCACGAAGACAAAGCCGCACTTTATCAGATTCCTTATAAGAATATGGTGAAGTACATGTTTGAACTTTCTACGGATTCGGACTTTGAGATGCTCTATGCAAATCTTAAAGCACAGGAAACTATTTCTTTCTGGTCTACAAGTTTTATTCGTGGTACTACTCTAGATAATGCAATTGTTCTCGTCGATGAGATGCAGAACTTGAATTTTCATGAGTTGGATAGTATAATTACACGTATTGGTGAAAATAGTAAGATTCTGTTCTGTGGTGATGCTACTCAAACAGACTTACAAAAAACCCATGAAAAAAATGGGATTCTAGATTTTATGAAAATCATTCGTGCAATGGAGTATGATTTCTCTACTGTAGAGTTTGGAGTTGATGATATTGTCCGTTCTGGTCTTGTCAAAAACTACATTGTTACTAAATTGGCTATGGGTATGTAATGTTTAAACATCTTGATTATTTGAAAGAAGAAGTTGACTTGAAGGCAGAAACTATTGAGGGGACTCGTTTTTATAAAGTCCCCTCTGGTAAAATGTATCCGTCAATTACTTCTGTGACTAGTTTTTACGGACGCCAGAAGTTCGTAGAGTGGCGTAAAAGAGTTGGTAATGAAGAAGCCGATAGAGTCACTCGGATTGCTACTGCTCGTGGAACTAAGTTTCACGATTTGGTAGAACAATATATGTTGAACAATAACGTAGACGATTTCAAACCTCTACCGTCCACAAAGTTTTTATTCCTTAAGGCTAAACCTTTTCTAGACCGTATAAATAATATACATGCTTTAGAGAAGTCACTTTATAGTGACTACCTAGGACTTGCGGGTCGCGTTGATTGCATTGCAGAATACGAGGGAGAACTCGCAATCATCGACTTTAAGACTTCATCAAAGATTAAACCCGAAGAGTGGATTGAAAACTACTTCGTTCAGGAAGTAGCCTATGCTTGCATGTATTATGAAATGACTGGTATCGCAGTCGATAAATTGATTACCATTATGGTAGCTGAAAATGGAGATTGTCATGTTTATGAAAAACGCAACAAAGATTACTATATTAAACTTCTTACCAAGTACATCCGAGAGTTCGTCTCTCATCACACAGATTAAACCTATGCAGAACAACACTGAAGATGTAAACAATCTAATAAAGGAGAAGTTTCTCTGTCAGTCCAAGTTCGCCCAAGACATTGAGTATCTGGTAATGACTTCAAAAATTAATTACATTGAAGCCATTGTCACTTATTGCGAAGAGAACGGCATTGAATTTGAATCAGTCTCTAAACTGATTTCAAAACCACTGAAAGAGAAACTAAAACACGAAGCAACTCAACTAAACTTTTTGAAGAAAACAAGTCGCGCTAAACTGGTATTCTAATGACTCCAATCGAGGTATACAAAACATACCTTGCATTCAAGAATCATTTCACTAAACCAAACTACGACTATCATCAATATTGCGGAAAGTCTCGTGCTTCCAAAGAGGCATTCAATAAGAGGAAAGATCGTTATTTCTTCGAAAGAATGTCTCGGAAGAAAAATGATGAGGAAATAAAATTATACTTTCTTGCAAACTTTATAGAATGTGATGATCCAGCAAAACTTTGGATTGGTGAGATTATTGAATCAGGTGAACAAAATTATGCAAATTGGTTGAAGAGATCGCAAAGTCTCTTTTATCTGTTTAAAACTGAAGCTGAAATCTTTTGTCATAAAGAAACCTTTGAAAAACTTTTTGAAGTAAAAGGTTCTTCACATCCAGAAATTCTTAAAAAATATCTACAAAAAGGTATATCCATAGAAACTCTTGTAATTATGGATATGATCTTGATGTTCTCTAAGAACTTTGATAAGAAACTTATAGATCCAGTGTGGGAATCCGTCAGTTTAAGGATAAAAAAATATAAATCTTTCATAAATATTGATAAAGAAAAGTATACTAAGACACTAAAGGAAATAGTATTATGAGTGGATTTTTCCAATCCGAAATTGTAAGGGAAGCTATCAAAGAGATGGAAGAACTTCAGCAAAAAATTATTGAAGAAACTTTCAAAGCTCCTATAATGACTAAAGAGCAGAAGAAAGATCATGTAGAATTGATGAAAACTTTTCTTGAGAAACAAAAAAACTTGTATTTTAGAGTTTCTCTTTCAGATGACCCCGAAGCTCTTGAAATGAAAAAAAGAATTCAAGATGCTGCTGAAATTTTAGGATTTGAAGGGGATAATATTAATGAGTTGTTTTCCGAAATGGAAGCAACTCTTGATCGACTAGATAAAATTACAGAACTAGACGAGTAGAGAAATGTCCTACCATTACGAAATTACTTCCGCATATTGTTATCATAATGATGAAATTGTAGATATGTTTTTTGTAAATGGTATACCGTTCACATTTGATGATATTCCATTGATCATGCAAGATGATCCATATGTTCAAATTGAAGCAAACAATCACTACTCATACACATCGGATGATATGTATCGTTGGTCAAGTTATTTGATAGACGAAATGTGTCATCCTCTTTTATTTGAAATGGAACTGGCAAATCCAGAGGAAATGCCTAAAGACTAGGGCTTGACATCCCTTCTTGCAACCTGTAAGATAAAGTCGTCCTAAAGGCCAAATCTAACCAAATACGGAGAATACAAACATGTCTTTTGCTGATCTCAAGAAACAGTCCCGCGCTGGTTCGCTGACTGATAAACTGATCAAAAAAGTGGAAAAACTGAATAGTGGAGAAGGTAGTGGAGACGATCGTTTCTGGAAACCCGAAGTAGACAAAGCTGGTAACGGTTACGCTGTCATCCGATTCCTTCCTGCGCCTGAAGGATGTGAACTTCCCTGGGCACAAGTCTGGAGCCATGCTTTCCAAGGTCCTGGTGGTTGGTATATCGAAAACTCTCTGACTACTCTCGGTCAGAAGGATCCTGTATCCGAACACAATCGTGTTCTCTGGAACAGCGGTTCTGATCGTGACAAGGAGACTGCTCGTAAACAGAAACGTAAACTGTCTTACTACGCAAACATCTACGTTGTTGCTGATCCCACTCACCCTGAAAATGAGGGTCGTGTGTTCCTCTACAAGTTCGGTAAGAAGATCTTTGACAAGATCACCGAAGCAATGCAACCTCAGTTTGCAGATGAAGAAGCTATCAATCCTTTCGACTTCTGGGCTGGTGCAAACTTCAAACTGAAGATTCGCAAGGTTGAAGGTTACTGGAACTATGATAAGTCTGAGTTCGATCGTGTCGAACCTCTGATGGATGATGATGATAAACTGGAGAAGATCTATAATAACCTTAATGATCTTAACGAGTTCTCTGATCTCAAGAACTTCAAAGACTATGAAACTTTGAAGAAACGCCTAGACTACGTTCTGGGAGTCCGTGGCACGCCTAAGACTCAAGACCCTGAAGTGGTCGAAGAAGATCAACAATGGGAAGCCGAACGTCGTGGAGACTACTCTGAGAAGCGTTCTGCTCCTTCCTTCGAGATCTCCAAACCTGCTGCTCGTGTCGAGGAAGATGATGAGGATGCAGATGACGCACTGAGTTACTTCCAGAAACTCGCTGAGAGCTGATCATGGGTGACGCAGTACACGCTTGGAACTCCATGTCTTATGGCGAGGGGTTCCTCTTCTCAGTCTGGGTAATCGGAATGTACTATATCAAACTTAGGATGGACAAATACATCCGATAAATCAAAAGGAGGGTTTAACTACCCTCCTTTTTTTATATTCCCATAATTTTTTCGTTATAAGTTTTCTTCAACTTAGCGTCAATATAATTTGGATCATCTTCATCATAGACCATCATATTTCTAAGATCAGTTACAATTACTGAGATAAACTCTGGTTTTAATAGAGTTATTTTTCTCTTTTCTTCATTTAAATTATTTTCATATTCATAATTTGTAATTGGTTTAGATAGAGTACTGCCATTGACTTTTACAATATTTTGAGTATTTGGTTCAAAGTATTGGAATTCATCAGTGACTTTTTCTTGCCATACAGTACCATTCCATCTCCAAGTTCTTGAACTTTGTGAATACTCAGTATTGACTGGAGTGTTTAACACTTCATCTGGTGCATCTAAAGTGATTGTTGGAGTCGTAACATAATTCAGTCCTCCATCAGCAATTCTAAAAGTTCCAATACCTGTGTTTGAAATAGTTACTACTACAACAGCTTGTCTTGATATTGGTGCTTCACCGATTGTTATCGTTGGTGCAACAGTATAACCAAATCCAGGATTTGTTATCGTAATACTTGTAATAATTCCACTGGTTAAGTTCGGAGTTCCTTCTGCTCGAACTGCAGGAAACGGAGCTCCTATAGTGACTGTTGGTGCAATAGTATATGCAACTCCAGGTTGAGTAATAACAATTCCACTAACCTTTCCGTCGTTTATTTGAGTTATTCCTTTTGCAGTTGACGTGGTATTATATTCATAAATTCTATCTAAGTTACCTCCAGCTACTACAAATTTTTCTCTATCTGTTTTGATGAATACATCGGCTGGAGATTGAACTCTGTCTCCAACATAGAATGAGTACTTATATTCTGCGGTATCAATTTCCCAGGCATCCATATCAAATTCATATACACTTGACGTGCCCTCACTAGTTGCAAATAATTTTGTTCCATCGGGATTGAAGTTAAATCCCAAAATATCATTATCACTAGATGGAGTTATGATTTGATAACTTCTTACTGGAGATCCACTTCTAGATAACATACTCCAAGGAGTTGCAAGGGTATATTCTTTAATTGTATCCGGATTTGTGAAATCTAGAACAAAGACGGAAGTGCCATCTGGTTTAAATCTTATTCCACCAGGAGAAGCGATTGAAACCGTATTCAATACACTTGCTGTAGCAAGATCCCATGCTGTAGATAATTCATAAGTTGCGATAGTATAACTTCCACCAGTTCCACCAGTAACATACATTAATGTTCCATCTGGTTTAAATTCTATACCTGTTGTAAAACCAAATTCACCACTTACATCCAATTCATAATATAAAGAAGTTGTTGACACTTTCCAATCAACACTTAAATTATATTGTTTTATTTGGTTTGTGCCTGTAAAACTAGACGTGTAAAGTTTATCTCCTTCAGACTTGAAGTAAAATCCTTCAACATCATTTCCGACAGATGAACTGGATTGATTGTTATACACACCATAAACAACCTGAGGGGAGAAATCAAAAGTTACGGATGGTGCAGTTACACCATAACCAAGACCACCTTCTATAGAAGTTATTGCAACAACTTTGTCCAAATCTGTACTCGTAGTGGCACCTAAAGCACAAACTGCTGTTGCTTGAACGGATTGAATTGGTTCACTAAAAAGAACCGTTGGGGGAAAATTATATCCCTGACCACCATCAAGTGTTGATATTCCAGAAACTTTAAATTCTGAAATACTTGATGATGCTGATGCATTTGCTGTTACTGGTGGTGGAGATATATTTACGGTTGGGACTCTTTGATAACCAAGTCCAGCATTTGCAATTTGAATATCTGCAATTGAATTGCCAGCACCAATCACTGGATTCAAAACTGCTTGAGTTCCTGGAACATAAATTGGCGGAAATGTTATTCCTGCTGGAATTTCTGTTATGGTTTCATATCTTGGAGCATTATAAAATTCTTCATCAACTTTTAGACCACCAGGAAAAACTACTCTTCCAAAAGAGTCTTTAACTTGTATGGTTTCGTAATGATGAATATCCTCATATGCATCCTCAGATCCATATTTGTGGATCATAAATTTATTAAATCCATCTAAAGTCAAAGGCCATTCATTATTAATATTGGTAATATTATTTGCCAGTAAAACGACCCAATCTAGTTCTGGATCACCATAATACCTTTCTGCAATTTGGTCTGGTCTTTCATCGCCAGTAATCATATAAATTTCAAATGCTGATGCTATAGATCCAATATCTTCTCTAAGTTTTGCTCTCTTAAAGAAATTTTTAATGATCAAAGTTTCATCATTTGAAACTTTATTTTTTGTTCTATTTAATATTTGTAAATTTGGTAATTCGTTGAAATATCCCATTTCTTAGTACCCCACTGAATCTGAGTTTACTGAGAATAGATCGTCCCTGGTTGGGAATCTATTGTTTTCTTGATAATCCGTATCGAAAATAGGTTCAAGTTCACTAAACTGCATCTGTATAATTGTAGAAACTGGTTGTCCGCCATCATAGGCTGCCCAGTTGTTATCAGGAGTGTAATTTACTGAAAATCCAACTAATGCACATGTTTTAAATTTATTTACGCCATTAATATCTTTTGTTCCAGTTTTGTATTGCAACTGAAATACATTTGGACTGCCTAGGAAGAAAGAACCCTCTCCAGATCTTGCATTTGCTTTTTTAGCAGCCATGCCTTGTTTGAAGAATCTGATTATTCTTCTGACGGTTCTTGCTTCAATTGCACCTCTTGGAGAAAGTCTGTAACTGAACGTAAATTGTCTTAATTGTGGGCTATTAAATAACAACTCCAAATTACTATTTGGAACAAGTCCTTGAGATCTTGCAAGAATTGATTCGGGACTTACAGCAAATCCTTGTGCTTTTAAAAGTTTAGCAGTAGCATTAGCACCTATTAGACCTGCAAGTTCATCACTGACACCACCAGTTCTGATTAAATCAATTATATTTTTTCCGCCTAATGCTAGTTTTGCGCCAGCTCCTGCACCTGCGCCACCACCGCCTCCAAATAATAGGTCAAGTGCTCCACCAACACCAGCACCTCCCGCAGCTGTTAAAACAGATGGTGCAAAATTACCTGAGGTATTTGCAGTGACTGCGCCAGCGAGATTACTCATTTCATCTCTTCCCCAACTAACATTGTTGGAATCTTGTACCTGTTGTGGCATTGGTAAGAATACACTACCAATACGTTCTTTTAAATTGCCGTTTGATTGTGTTCCATATTTTAATATTTGTGCAGCAGCATCAGTAGCAGCCTGTCCTGTATTTCCAAATAATTGTTTGCCTTTTGATGGTTTGTAACTATACATGTGGATAACAAAATGATCTTGTTGCGTCTGCATTAGATCGTTTGGATATGTAAACGATATACCGCTTTTTGATCCAAATAATGCCTTTTCATTACCAACACCACCATCAAATTTACTTGCAGCATTCTCAAGTGATTGAACAGGATCTGTTAAGGCACCCCATATATTCTGAAGACTTCCAAGAGGTGTTGCAGGAGCTACTGAAGTTTGTCCTGGTTGATTATTCGTTGATGCTGGAGCGGCCCATTGGGGAAGTTTTGCTCCAGAATTAACTCCACCAATTGCTGCATGAGCGTTTTGAATTAGTCCAATTATTTGTTGGTGAAGTTGCGCTTGTTCGGTAGAACTATAACCTAAAGTAGTAGCTGAAGGAGCAAAAGAACCATCCAAATAAATTGGAGCCGTTCCTGCAGGAGCGTTTTGCTGAATTACTTGAACAGCTCCAATGTCGGGGTCATACTCTAGGTCATAATTAACACCATTTTTAGTAGTTAGAGATTTTTTAACGGTTGTGTATGCCACTTAAGGTGTGCTCCAGGCTCTATGGTTCGGGAAAGGTTGTCCTCTATCGTCAACGAATTTTTCAGTTGGTAACAATGCAACGGAGGGCCAATCTTTTTCTGGAACTCTTAAAAATCCTCCACTAACCCCAGAAAACTTATAACGATGAATAGTATTGCGAGGTACACCTACGGTACTGCCACTATTTATTAAGCCTTTTGCAACACCTTCTCTTACTTTACGATTTAGATAATGTAGGTTTACACCTATGAAATATCCTGCATTATAGTTTATTTCTGTAATATATGATAATGGTTGCGTATCATGGAATTTTAGTTCAGGAGTGGATGCTCCGTAAATGAAAAAATATAATCTACCAACTTCTATTCCACCAGTATCCGATTCGTCTATATTAAATTGATCAAGTTCTCCAAGATATTGTCTGAGTTCTCCAGTGTAAGTGTCACTCTTGACATTCTTCCCTTTATATTTTTTAATTAAATCGTATCCAAAACCTTCTCCAGATTCGAATATGCCGTCGAAACTCATATCCCTAGATCCTCCTCAGTCATAATTTTAAACTCGTAATTACGATCTGCACAGAATTCTTTTGCTGCTTCCCACTTTGCTTGATTGACAACCCAAGTCTGAACTTTATATGCCCATGCTTTAGTTCTTCTTTTGGGATTCTGTTCTGGCATTACTACTTGATTTTTAGGTTTGATCTCAATGACCATAACTCTTGTCTTACCAGATTTGTCTTTATACTTAACAAAAAAATCTGGAAAGTATCTATGAATTCTATTATCAAGAGGAGAACGATATGGAATCCAGAACTCTTCAGATTGCCATTGGTTTACACTCTCATTTAAATCACAATATCTCATAAATTTACGTTCCCAAAGAGAACGGTAAATGATATTGGATGGGTCACCTTTATATTTTCTGGGATTCTCTGGTCTATATTTTCCCTTATAACTCATATACATAGTATAGATCCTTAAGTAATATTTATAGATGTCCGAACCGTTTAGACCGGATTATCCCAATAATCCATATAGGATTGATCCAATTTATGCGAGGATGACCCTACCTCGGGAAACGAATGATGCTCGTTCGGCTGTTCCTGCGGTTAGGGATTTGTTTGGCGAACTATCAGTTACAAGCCAATTCAAAGTAAGTTTATTTTTAGGGGATACTTATCCAACAGCACAATCTGATACTGATATTAATGCTTGGTTGGTGACTTGTGGAGTCTTGGGAAATCAAATACTAAATGGTGGTCAAGCACTAAATTCTCTCCGATATGAATTCATGTGTAATGAAACTTCTCTACCTGGAGTTTCAATGACTTTAGCGGAAGAGACTGGTAGTAGACAAGGTATTGTTGAAAGATTTCCTGTAAGAAGAGACTTTCCAGAAATAACTATGACATTCTATGTGGATGCTGAGTATGGTATAATTCGTCTATTCGAAGAATGGTTGAACTTCATAAATCCTTTGTATAATACAAAAGGTAGATTAACAAGGGGAAATCCCAGAGGTGGGGTTGGTCAAATGAATGACAACCAATTCTTTAGATTTAGATATCCAGAAACATATAAGAGAGATGTTGCAATTACAAAATTTGAAAGAGATATTCATGTAGATAATCGCACTAGGGGTATCACAAGAACACCCAATATGTTGACCTATAAATTCATTAATGCATTTCCAACTAATTTAACAGCTTTACCAGTAACATATGAAGGTAGTACAATTACAAAAACTACCGTTACTTTTAATTATGATAGATACGTCATATTAAATCATTTTGGTACAGGACAAAATAATTACCAAGATCAAAATACTACAGATAATGGAGAAAATGTATTAACTGCTCCAACAATCTCTTGGGGTAATCTTAATAATGGGGACACTACATTTACCCAACCAGTCTTTGGTGTTGATGCTAGTTTAGATCCACCAGCTGGTATAACTCCCCAACAATAACCACTCTAAATAAAAATATGAATTGAAACCGTTATGCCATTACCAAAAATTGCGACTCCGATTTATGAACTTGAGTTGCCTTCATCAGGAAAAAAGATTAAATATCGTCCTTTTCTTGTAAAAGAAGAAAAAGTTCTAATCTTAGCTCTAGAAAGTCAAGATGTAAAACAAATTACTCTTGCTATTAAAAATGTTCTCAAAGATTGTATTCAAACACGAGGAGTTAAAGTAGAAGATCTACCTTCTTTTGATATCGAATACATTTTCCTCAATGTTCGTGGAAAGTCTGTTGGGGAAGCGATTGATCTTGTCATTACTTGTTCTGATGATGGAACCACTGAAGTTCCTGTAAAGATTTTCGTTGATGAAATAAAAGTTGAAAAGTCAGAAGAACATAGTGCTGAGATTAAACTAGATGACTCCATTGCAATTAAGATGAAGTATCCATCCCTGGATCAATTCATCAAAAACAATTTTGATTTTACTGCTCAAGAATCTTTATCTACGATTGAAAAATCTTTTGAGATTATTTCATCATGCATTGAAACTATTTTTACCGAAGATGAAGCATGGGCTGCAGCAGACTGTACCAAAAAAGATCTGATTGAATTCATCGAAAGTATGAATGCTGATCAATTTAAAAAGATTGAAAAATTCTTTGAGACAATGCCTAGATTGACCCATACATTTAAGGTCACCAATCCAAACACTAAAGTTGAAAATTCTGTAACTTTGGAGGGATTAACGAGTTTTTTCGGTTGATTATGGCTCACGTTGATCTTGAGTCATATTTCCGCATTAATTTCGCTCTCATGCAGTTCCATAAATATTCATTAACTGAGATTGAAAACATGATGCCTTGGGAGAGAGACATTTATCTCACCCTCTTGAAAATGCATATTGAAGAAGAAAACCTAAAGGCACAACAGGCAGCAAATCGTGGCAGTTAGTTCCCTCCTTAATCCAGGAAGTATTGTTAGAGAAAGGTCCGGCGGAGGATCATCTTCTGGTGCTGCCAATTTTATTACTGGTGGAAGTCCCTTAGGACGTGGAATTGTTTCAAACGCCGCAAATAAAATAGTTCAATTTAATAGAGCATCAGTTTCGGGAGTTGCTGCAAGGCCGCCTAATCTCGGAAGTATGATCAGTACGTTGTCTACAAATATATTAAACAATGTACAAAATCAAGTATCATCAATAAACAATAACGTAACTCAACTTGTTACTCAAAGACTTGCTGAAGTAAGAGAAAACTATAGGTCTAGATTAGATAAAATTGATGCTGCAAGACCTAATTCTATTCTAGGTAATTTCTTAAGTCTATACAGAGAAGCTATTGGATATATCCAGTTCCTGGGTAATCCAAAAAATGTAAAGACTCTTGGAAATAATTTACGAGCACTCCAAAGAATCTTCAGAGATACTTTTAGAGTCGGAAGAATGGTTAGGAAAACTATTGGAAGAATAGTAAAACAACTTTCTGGTTTACCTCAAGCTACAGGTGGACCAGGAGGAATTAATTTAGACATTAGAGTCCCTGGAGGTGGATTAAAAAGAACTGCACCTAGGGGTATAATGAGAGCGATGAGACGCCGCCCTGGGATGATGTTGGGTGGTGCTGCTTTAGCTGGAGGATTAGGTACAGCTGTAGTTAGTGGTATGATGGATAGGGGTGGTGGAGTTCAAGCTGCGTCATCAGGGGAGGGTGCCATTCCTCCAGTATTATTAGATAGATTTGGATCAATTCTAGAAAGATTTTCAAAGGCAATAGAACATTTTGCTTCGCCTCCACAATCATCTGGAGATAGTATTAGTGATCCTGGAGGTGGTTCCACATCACAACCAGATTCCGGTGCAGAATCTCCCGGAGGAAGTCCTGGTGGTAGTATGGCTCCAGCTGATGTATCTGGTAACTATAATGCTGCAGAGAAAGCTTTAATTGCTACTGTAACCCAATCAGAAGGGACTTCTGGAGATGCAGGATATAATACAGTTTATGGTGGAGCAGTTGTGCCAGAACTAACTCAGATGACACTAGGTGAACTATATAGTGCTTCTAAATTAGGAGGAGATAATGCAATTCCAGATAGGTTAGGTGGTGGAGTTATTCCTTATCATGTGGACCAACATAACTCTTCTGCAAGTGGTGCTCCACAATTAATGCCAGAAACATTAAAAGGATTGGTAAATTCTGGTCGATTCAGTTGGGATCAAACATTTGATAAGAACACTCAGAATGCTATAATCATAGCATTAGCTCGAGACCGAATGGGTGGTAGACCAGTAACTGCAGAAAACGTAAAAAGGTATATGCCCGAACTTGGAAAGGAATGGGCAAGTATGTCTCGATATCATGGACAAACTACAACTACAGCAGGTGAATCGATTTCACTATTTGAAAAGAATCTTAGATATTTCCAAGGACAACCATCAACAGCTGAACCAGCAAAACAAGATGAACCAACAGTTAGATCTGCAACCATAAAGAGGGAAGACCAACAACAAATTGCACAGACAGTTTCTCAACCACCAGCTTCAACAACTCCACAGGTAACAGTTGCTCCTTTAAATCTATCAAGTCCACAACCTCAAGCCAGAGGAGGTGGTGGTGGTGGAGCCGCTGCCTCTGGTGGTGGTGGAGGAGGAAAACAACCTGGACCATCAGTTCCATTCTTATCATCATCGAATAATGATAACTTCCTTTTGTTATATTCAAAAATGGTTTATAACATCGTAGACGGTTAATAATATGTCAGACACTCCATTAAGATCACCTCTGGTATCCGCTTTCAATAATATTGTAAAAATTAATAGATCAAGAGCTCAGATGGGGAGAACTAAAAACTCCCTAGACGACTTCTTGAGATTCATGAATGTCGAGACTAAGAATTTGGAGGCAATTAAACTTCCAAATCAAAAAGAGACAAATAAAATATCCACAACAAATGTTTCATCTACTTTTGGTAGACCTGGAAGTTTGTTAGCAGCTTTAGCTTCTGGAGCTATGGATGTTGCGTCATTCGTTGGTGATTTCTTCAGAGGAAAAAAAGGACCAAGTGCTAAAAGTAAAGCGATACCAAAAAGTAAGGGAATAAGATTAGGTGGACTGAAAGCAGTTGGTATTGCAAATGCTGCTTTTGCTGGACTAGACTTTGCAACAGGACTTGCTGAAGGTGAGAGTGTAGGAAAAGCTGCTGCAGGTGCTGGTGGTGCTCTCGCTGGTTCTCTCTTGGGTGGTGCTATTGGTCAGGCCTTAATTCCTGTTCCTGGTTTGGGATTCGTTGTAGGAAGTATGGCAGGAAACTTCCTAGGTGGATTCCTGGGAGATAGAGCTCATGAGGCAATTACTGGTGAGGGTGTAAAAGAAAAACAAGAACAAAAACTAGCAGAGAATGAGGCACAACAAAAAGCATCTGCTGAGTCTGCAAAACAAAAAAATACGTTATCGGGTATTATTAATAAATTTGACGATGTAGTCTTTAAGTTTGAACAAGCAGTATATACCGGTACTTTATCAGGGTCGCCAGGATCAATATCAGTTTCAGATGATTCTAAAAAAGATCATTTTCATAAAGAAATTCCTGAAAGAAGGGGCGGAGGAAAAGGTCCAGAGAATCCTGTTGAAGGTTCATATATGGTAAGTGGCGGAGAAATGCCAAGTAAATATGTAAATACACTGGATTTTGGTGAAAATAGAGGTAGTTATAGTCATCATGGAGAAGATTTGCCGATCAATCAAGGTACTCCAGTTAGTCTAGTTGTTCCAGGTACAGTTAGACAGGCTCAGTTCTCCAACAATGCTGCTGGTGGAAATATACTAATAACTCATGAAGATGGAAAAGAGACAAGATATCTGCATATGAGTGAAATATATGTATCTCCAGGACAAAAAGTTGAATCTGGTCAAGTAATTGGTGCAACTGGTGGAGCTCCAGGTACAAAAGGTGCTGGTAGATCTAGTGGACCACACTTACACTTTGAATTTTACCCCAGCACTACTGCTGGTGTTGCTGATCCAAATCCACATATGGATAAGTACTTCAGATTTGGTGGAAATATACAAGTAACACCTAAAGCAACAACCCCTTCAGGTGAACCAGGAGGAACTGCTCCAACTGCCGTTCTTATGGCAGGAACAAACGATTATGGAAATCCTGCAGCAGGTGCTGAAGGAGTTAGACGATCTATTCAAAATTTAAGAGATAAAGGATACAATGTTGTCGTTGTTCCGCCATCTTCTATTGGTGGACCATCCGCAGTTTCTAAAGAAATTGAAAAAGTTGCAACAGAAATGGGAGCAACAATAAGAAGAGGAGAGTATATGAAACAGGATGGTAGTGGTGCTATTGAATATGCTCACTTGACACAGGACTCAGCAGATTCTATAGCGAAAGCTTATCCTGGAGCAACATTCGTAGGTGATAGTAATGCTCAGAAGATTCCCAATGCAGCAATCGCAATACCTAGTATGAGTGCTTCTGGTATAGCTGATCAAATAAAATCTCTACCAACACAATCCTCAGGAACTAGACAGATGGGTCGTGGTGCTGCTAAAAGAAGACAAGATGCAGCAAGAGCAGCTGCTGCGGCTTCTGCAGCTCCTAAAGTCGAACCAGTCCCACAACAACAATCTCCCTCACAAAAGATAGAACAATATCCATCCTATAATACTCAACAAAGTCAAGTAATGGTTATTCCAGTCAGTCAAGATCCAGTTGTAGTAGGTGGGGGGCAAAGACCAGTGGTAATTAATTCTGGCGGAGGTGGCGGCGGAACTATAGTAATGCCTCCACCCAATCCAAGTGTAGTGTTAAATAGTTTATTTAAGACGGCATTATTAACAACTCTATCGTCAACGTAATATGTCAGCAGTAACATCTCTAAAATATAGATCTCTTACTATTACTTCGGAAGTCACAAAGAGAACAATAGATCTAACTAACGCTATTGTTTTTTGTGATTATTATGAAGATATCTTGTCACCATCTGTGATGATGACAATTCAATGTGCTGCAACATATTCGATTTACAATGGTCTTCCAATTCGTGGTGGAGAAAGAGTAGATGTTGATATACAAACTGCTTCTGGTGATTTTAAACTTGATGGACAATATTCCATGTATGTTTATAAAGTCAGTGGAATAACTTCTGATGGTGCTAAAGAATTTTTCACTCTACATTTATGTTCCAGAGAAGGATTAACTAATGAAACTGCTAGGGTTCAAAAGAAATTCAACAAAAGATCTATAAATGAACACGTAGAATCTATACTAAAAGATGTATTAAAGACAAATAAGTTTAAATCGACTAATATAGAACAGACCTCAAATTCTTATGGTTTCATTGGTACACTCAAAAAACCTTTTCATATTCTAACTTGGTTGGGACCAAAAGGTATTCCAACTACCTCAACTTCTGGAAAGAATGGAAACATTGCGAAAGGAGTTGCTGGATTTCTATTTTATGAGAATAGAGATGGTTTTAATTTCAGAAGTATCGAATCGTTAGTTTCATCAACTCAAGTCCAGGTTGGGAGTACATCAAAAGAAAATATTCCCAAATATAAGTATAGTCCAATGGTCACTGAGGCTAATAAACCCGAAAATGACTTTAATATACTAAACTATGGTTTTGAGAAAAATGTTGATCTAATGAAGTCTCTCAGAGTCGGAATGTATGCTAACGTAACTTATGTCTATGATCTTTATAAGAATCAAGTGGACGGAATAAGTTATGGACTAGGTTCCGAACTAAAAGCAAAATTAGGAGGATCCAAACCAACATTCCCAGTTGATTTTGCTAATAGACCTTCAAGGATAATGTTTAGATCTGCTGATGTTGGTATGTTGGATCCCACTGGAGATATTGAAGATTCTGGTAGAGATGCTACTGATATGGCAAAATCCTTTGCCAGGTATAACTTGCTTTTCACACAAGCACTAAATATTGTAGTACCAATGAACATAAATCTGAAAGCAGGAAACATCCTTTACGCACAATTTCAAGAAGTTGATGCAGGAAAGGGTGCAGAGGTAGACCCAGAACAAAGCGGTAACTACTTAATAAAAGAAGTGAGACACCATTTTGAAGGCGGTCAAATGCTTTCTTCTTTGAAACTCGTGAGAGATTCTTACGGCCTGTACGGAGCAAAACAATGAAAGACATCGAAACACACATCCAGAAGGATAAAGAGATCCTTCAAGACCCAACCGTTTCCCCCCAAATGCGTCGTCATATTGAGGAAGAGCTACATGATCTAGAAGAATACGTGGAACATCACAAAAAAGAGATTGATGCGGGAGATCATCACGATCCTACAGCACTCGAACTCTATTGTGATCAAAATCCATCTGAACCAGAGTGTCTAATCTACGATGACTAATAATGATCGATGAATCTTTTTTAAAATCTAATTTCCTAGGCAGAGACGGTTTCGTCTGGTGGATCGGACAAGTTGCCGATCCAGAAGTATGGCGCAATGCAAAAGTAGACATTGACGCTGGCAAAGAAGCTTGGGGATATAGATGTAAAGTAAGAATTATCGGATATCATAGTTTCGACAGAAACGAACTGGCTGATAATGATTTGCCTTGGGCTCATATATTAACCAGTGCTGCAGACGGTTCACCAGCACAAGGAGGTTTTGGAAAAACACCTTTACTTGTTGGTGGTGAATCTGTTGTGGGTTTCTTCTTAGATGGGGAAGAAGCGCAACAACCAGTTATTATGAGTTGTTTCCATAGAAGTCCTGTGGTTGAAAATGTTGACAACCCACAACCATTTCAACCATTTACTGGAAGTAAAGGCACATATGCAACAAGTGGTGGTAACGGACCATCACAAGCATCAAGAGTAAAGAGCACGCCTGAAGGAACGACACAGGAAACCGATGAGAAACTAGGATCAGAGAACTTTTTTCAAATGTCTTCTGGTGTTGATTTTGCTACAGCTGCATCATTAGATCTTGACCCAGGATTTACTGGATTAGGTCCAGAATTCTTAAGTCAAGCTGGTTCTACTTATGAAGGAGCGTTTTCAGCGTCAGACACTCTATTCAGTGATGATATGGCTGAACTAGCTTTCGTCAAAGGATTAGGTGATGCTGGAAAAGTGCCCACAGATAACGGGTGTGGTGATAATATTTTAGCTCAAATTACTGAGAAATTGCAATCTTTTATTGCTACGATTAATAGTTTAGAACAAACTGCTTTAGGATTTATAGATCCGATTAGAAATACTGTTGTAGACATTAGAAACACTGTCAACAGTGTGGCTAGATCTATCGCATCTCTTGTTAAATTTGTTATCAATGCGATGCGTGATAACATTTTTAAGTTAATAGGAAAATTATTTAAATTACTTGGATTAGTTACTCCATCACCAATTGCACTCCCTATTTCAGAAGCAGCAAAAAATATTTTATACATCATTTTCTGTTTGTTTGAGAAGTTATTCCCATTAATATTGGACTTTTTGCAGGGACTATTAAATGGTCTTTTGGGTAGAAGTCCAAACGTACCGAGGTGTGCTGCCGAGGAAGTTACTAGTTCATTAATAAACAAACTTGCAGACATGATTGACGGAGCTTTAGCTACCATCATGAGTGGACTTGACTGGTTAGCAAATGGAATTAGTTCTATTACTGGTGCATTAACTGGTTCCTTAAACATAATTAGTCAACTCTTAAGTTTCCTTCAATGCGATGGATTAGCTTGTAGAGGAATTACTACTTGGGATCCATTTAGTGGTGCAAGTTTCCCAGGTTCTGATTTATGGGATAACATTCTAAGTAATATGGATGTTTTAAATGGATTGGGAAGTCCAGACTTCTCAGTAGGATTCCTGTCTCTATTTGGTGATGATAATACACCATTTTCGGATTGCAGAAAGAGAATTGTAAATCCTCAGAATCAGGATGATTTGAATCCGATGCCTCCAGGAGTTAAATTTAATAAATGTATTCCACCAGAAGTTAGAAGTTATGGTGGTGATGGTACAGGTGCAAGAGCAAAAGCTGTAGTTTCCGAAATAGATGGAGGTATTGTTACTTTCCTGTTGTGTGATCCTGGAAGTGGATATACTGCTCCACCAGACATACAAATAGTAGATAATTCAAACTATGGTAGAGGTGCTCAGGCAAAAACAAGAATTGACAGGGATGGAAAAATAGATAGAATTTATATTATTAATCCCGGTAGAGGATATTGTCAAACTAATCTAACTGAAGAAACTTCCAATAGACCAACAGGAGCAATTCCACCAGATGGCGTTGGAATAGGAACCACTCAGGCACCATGTTTAGACGTTGGTGATAGACGATTGTCTGATAATGTTATTGGAATTACTACCGATTTTGTCATAGAAAGACCTGGAATTGGATATACTGACTCAGATACTATACAAGTTGGTGGCTGCATGTATAAACCAGTTCTTACAAAGAATGGTTCGATTATTGGATATGAAAAAATGGGAGATTGTCCCGATAAGTTCAGAAGAGTTCCACTTGTCAGTATAAACACAAGAACAGGTCAAGGAGCAGCTGTTTATCCAGTTCTTCAGTTTGTTCCTCAATTTATTGAAGATAATCCTGACTTGGTTAATAACTTCATTAATAGAGGTGGTGGAGTTGGAATTAATAGTATTGTAAATGTCGTAGATTGTGTATCAGAATCAGATATTCTAGTTGGATATGTTAATGGTAACCCCTACTATGGTTCTTTCCATATCCATATGGGCAGAAAGATGACGGGTCGAATTCACACAGGAACTGGTTCATATATCTATGATACTGTAGAAGAAAGTCTTGGTATTTCTGCCACAACATCAATACAACAAATATCTCAAGAAACTACTACTCCAACAACTGGAGGAACTGGTGTTGCTCTACCACCAGAACCAACACCAACACCAACACCTACTCCAACGCCTGATCCTGATCCCCCATCATCACCTTCGCCACCACCATCACCACCGCCATCATCTGGAGGCGGCGGATATGGGTACTAAATACTTAAACATTGCAAGTTCTGTATAACTCATGGCAGATGAAGGAAGGAAGGAGTATTTTGAAAAGAAACCTGGTTATGTCGTAAAGTCAGGTACTGAACAAGCCTCAACAGGAAAAATCACAGACTATGCTGTTTACACTGATTATGGTCAGGGATTCTCTTGGACTACTGATGGCGAACACCGTTCAGTAACTAATAAAACTTCTTATGATTTGTCTGGAATCGATCCCAGTGCTTCATCTGGTATTCCTGCGAAAATTATTAGAACCAAAAGAGGTGATATTATTATTGATGCCATGGATGGTGATATAATTATTCGAGGCAAAAATGTTAGATTAGTAGCATCAGATGGTGCTGGTGAGGTTACTATTACCTCTGGAAAACAATTTGCAGTAAATGCTCCTATACAAAGTTTAAAAGGAACAAACTTTAATACAGTTATGTCAAATAATGTATCCATTGGTGCTCAAACAGTAGATACTAATGGAAATATGCAAAATACTTCTAACTCTGGTGGTGAAGAGGGGCAAGCTGGTATATTGTCTAGAATATTGGGAGTTGTGAAAAAATTTGGTGCGTTCTTTGAATGATTGGGGGGTGAAATATGCCAGCACATCCAGTACAATATGTTGGAGATAAGTTAGTAGTAGGTCCAATAGATTTTTCGTTTATACCTTCGGTTCCATGTATACCAGGAACTACAGTTCTAAATGGACCATGTTGGATTGGAGCTGGGTTACCATCTATCCCAACTGCCAACTGCATGATTGGTCCGGGACTTGGTGGACCAGTTTCTTTGCAAGTTCTTGGAGTCGCTAACTTTGTTTCTATTACTAATCAAATTGGAGTAAGTAATAGGAGTGGATTAGCAAATATTTTTGGATTTACTTCTAAACTTGGTGCAAGTTTAAAAGCTGGATTCTCTGCAACCACTGGACTAAGTGCAAAAGCTGGAGCACAAGTTACCGCTGGACCAAAAATTGCTTCATCTACTACAACGACTCCTTTAGCTGCCGCTGCAATTATTACTGGAAACATTGCAGCAACAACAGGAATAAATGCAACTCAAGCTGCTCTGTTAGCAACGAAAAAACCATTCGATATTAAACACCCAACAAAAAATGGTTGGAGACTTAGACACGTTTGCGTTGAAGGTCCAACAGCAGATGTTTATGTCAGAGGTGTAATAGAAAATAATGATACAATAGAATTGCCAGATTACTGGACTGGTTTAGTCCGTTCAGAAACTATCACAATAAGTCTAACTCCAATCGGAGAATATCAAGAATTATCTGCAAAATTACTAGAGTGTAACACTAAAGTAAAAGTTTCCAATAATCTAGGAAGGGTTGGTAAGTATAGTTACCTCATTTTTGGAGAAAGAAAAGACGTTGAAAAGAATATTCCAGAATATGAAGGTGACTCTGTACATGATTATCCTGGAGATAATGCTCAATATGGATTGTTTACTCTGTAATTGTCATGCCAGCACATCCAGTACAATATGTCGGTGATAAGTTAGTAGTAGGTCCAATAGATTTTTCTTTTATACCTGCTGTTCCATGCGTACCCGGAACTACAGTTCTAAATGGACCATGTTGGATTGGTGCAGGTTTGCCTTCTATTCCAACTGCTAATTGTATGATTGGTCCAGGACTTGGTGGGCCAATAAGTTTACAAGTTACTGGTCTTGCAAATATTGTTGCAATTAATAATCAAATAGGTATTTTTAATCGGTCTGGACTTGGAAATGTTTTTGGATTTACAAGTAAAATCGCAGCTGATATGAAACAGGCGTTTGCTGGATCAGTGTCTCTAAGTGCAAAAGCAGCTGTACAGACAACTGCTGGAGTAAAAGCTTGTAACGCAAAATTATCTACTCCAATTTTAAATGCAGCAATTCTAAAGGGGGATATAACTGCAACTGTTGCAGCAAATGCAGATTTTCTTGCTGCATGGTCACCGCTGAAACCAGTTGGTAGTAAAAATTTTGATATTAATCATCCATTAAAAAAAGGTTGGAGACTTCGTTATGTTTGCACAGAAGGTTCAACTGCTGATGTATATGTCAAAGGAACTCTTAAGGATTCAAATACTATAACATTACCAGATTACTGGGATGGATTAGTTGACTCTAAATCTATCCATGTTATACTAACTTCCATAGGTAATCACCAGAAACTTTTCTACAATGTTTCTGAATGTGGAACAAAAATAATTGTCTCTAATGATTCAGATAATAAAATACATTGCTACTACAAAGTATTTGCTGAAAGAAAAGACACTTCTAAAAACATTGTAGAATATGAAGGATCTACAATTAATGATTATCCAGGAGATAATGAAGAATATAGATTCTGGTTTACTTCAAAAGAGTTCCTATAAATAAATTCAAATACTAAATTTATGGAATGATAATTGAAGATCTTGCAAGTATTATAAGAAAACACCAAGAAACATTACCAAATGTAGAACCACTTCGTGTTGATGATGAGTTTGCACAGGTATATAAACCAACCGAAGATGGGGATCTTAGTATTAAAAACGAAATGTTCAGTTGTACTGGACTTCGTAAAGTTCATCTAGAAGTTGCCAGTTTAGGAAAACTAGATATTTTACATTGTATTTGGTATCCAGAACCAGACTTCAATTTACCTATTTTTGGTGCAGATATTGTCGCTATAAACAATGTTTGCAGTGCAGCTATCACTGACCTTTCTCCTGTAGATGGTCTAGAATCTCCTGTCTATGAAAATATTGCTGAAATTAGTCAGTGTTATAGTTTTAGACATACCAGGGATGTGCCCGAGTGGGGTGAAATATTCTCACCTTACTGTAAGTTTGCTCGACTGGAAACTGATGAAGATCGATCTACATTCTGTCAAGTTGTTGATGAATATCTAGATGCTTTTGTGGGTGCAGTTTGGAAATCAAATATTGATACTAATAGGGGAACTGAAAGGTATGATGGTCAGATAAATTATTGCAATAAACAAAAATTGAATGATAAGACCAGACGCATACTCGCCAAGTATTTTGGTGATAGATGGGCAAATCTCTACATCGATGAAGTCTTATTTGACTGTCCATAAATAAATTTAAACCATAAATTGATAGACAATAATAATCATGGCAGGAATCTCTACAAACTTTGTTGCAGAGCTTAAGGAAGAATTAGAATCCAAAAAAGCAGAGAAAGAACAAATCTCGGATCAACTTAAGTTATATGATGTCAGAATTGATCGTTATGATGCTGTCATCGAGAATATGGACAAGTCTGTCTTGCCGTTGATAGATGAAATCAATGCGTCTATTGATGTAGTAAAAAGTGCATATGATGCAAGGATTGCTGCTGACTGTAGAAGTGACTTGGTTTGGACAGTAACTTCAACTTATCAAGTTAGATTACCAGGACGTGGTAATCAATTTATTACAAAAACCATTTATGAAGCGAAAAAAGATCCTGCTGTAAGAATTCAATCAAACAGATATGGAGTAAAGTATTACAGAAGACCAAAGAACCAAGACTATGGATCTAATATTGTCGCAGAATTTTTTGGCACTATTGGTGCAGGAAGTACACTTTTAGCGATTGTAAATACAGGAATCGCTGGAACTGCTGGAATTTTGCCAGGTGATACTATTACTGATGATTTGGAAAACCCAATAACATTTGGTGTTGATGATCTTCCCGATATTGTTGGATATGGAATTAGCACTCTTGTAATCGACACAACAGAATTTAACGGTGAAACTTCTGTTGGTAGTAGTATTATTGCTCAAGTTGGTATCGGATCAACCAGTGAGATTCAAATTGGTGCTTCAATAGAAAATGTAGGTTTTCTAGCACCAAACACAACTGTTGTTGGTATCGGCACAACTATCATACAAACTACAGATTTTAACCCAGGTACGGGAGAATTTGAACCTGTAGTCACTGAAGTTCCGACTTTGATTCTTAGTGCAGGTGCTATTGGTGTTGGCACAACTACATTTACAGTTGGAATTACTTCAGATTTTGTAGCTTTTACATTAAGTACAACAGCTGATCAACCAGCAAATAATACAAACTTTACTGTCATAAGAACTACGCAGTCTGTAATCGAAGAGTTTGATCCTACAAACAATCCGATTGATCCAGTAACTGTTGCAATCATGAATACCAACAGAGTTGGATTAGGGCATACTGCTATATTAATTAATAATGGATCTCCTGTTGGACCATTCCAATGGAGAGAAGTTTTGGGAGAATATGATCCAGAACCTGCTTGCGGTAATGGAAATAGAGTTTATTATAGTGGAGACTTTAGTTGGCCTGCTAAAAAAGTTTCCATATATTCAACCACTTTCCCATGGACTGGATTGTCAACCTCTATTGTTGCCGTATCAGAAGGTGAAACAGTAACAATTAGTACTGGTAGTTCTTTTCCATCAAATCCTAGCATTACAACTTTAAGTCAAAGTCCAACAAATCCCAGTTATAGCGGATGTTCTGCTTTAGATGCTGCTATTACTAGTGCAGAGGCAGCAAGAGATGCTCTCATTGCAAAACATGCTCCTGTTATTAATTCAACACTAGCTGGTGCTGCAAGTCTCAGAACCCTTAGGGATAAATTAGAGGGCATTGCATTCACTTTCTTACAAGGAAGAGCAAACGCAGATGCAGATATTAACAAACTCTCAAGACAAATAAAAGAATTAGAAGCATTAGATCTCTCCAAGTTTGAACCAACGACGAATATAACAAAGAATAAGTTCTCATCTAATACCACAGGACAGGCGACCACTTAAAGAGGTGTCCACACCCCTTGACAAGTCCTGCCCACCTTGTTATTATAAGTCCATACGCATCGAACTCCAATGATCACCGACCGCGACACTCTAAAGTCACTTCAACAACTACAGGAAGATACCGCAGAGTATTTCTGCGATCAAAACTTCCCCATGAGTGGTGAACTCTATTGGACTATGGTCGAGTGTCTCGCTACTGCAAAACTCGCAGAAATTCGTGGAGAGGTTGCTCCTGATGTTGTTTGATGAACCTCTGTTAAATTCACTTCAAGGTACAATGGCTACTATTGACCCTTATTCAGTCAAACGTGAAGCGATTGAAGAATATCGTATAGACATGATTGAAGAACGAATGTCTAAGATTGAGAAACGATTTGACGATCTTATCTGGCAACTCAAAAATGAACATCCCCACATTTAAATCAACTGAACACCAAGAAGAGTTTGAACTCGTCTTCGCAGAAAAAGCAGTAGAGTATGTCAAACTACTTGATGTTGTGAAAGAACTGATGTATGGTAAAGGTACAGGCAACTATGCTAGTCTCCCTGGTACATGTCTAGAAGTAGTGAATGATATCACACGTTCTCTACTCTATGATGCTGAAACTCAATTCAAAGAGAATCACCCAGAGTATAAGACTGATGATGATGAACTATTCATCCCACGCAAGTCATTCAAGGAAGATGTAACAGAAGCACTACTAGAAGCAAACCAAAAGTTCTGGAACAGTTCCAATGAGCCAACTGAGTGTCCCGAATGAAGTATAAAGTCCAGTACCTCAAACCCAAAAAGAAAGGTCTTGCCAAACACGAAGTCGTCTTCTACAATATAGAAGACGCAATGAGGTGGGAAACTTACGTTAAATACGAACTAAACGCACAAGAACTTCAAATCGTACCATTCTAATATGCGACCAGAAACACGAGAAGCAATGGAAAAGTTATTCACTGCAAAGTGGAATCTTCCTAAAGCTGCACAACATTGTGGTCTTTCCAATAAAGAAATGAAGATTACTTTCAATGAGTATTGTAATTTTCATCCTGCAACTTATGAAACTACAACTGATGTTGTAAATGTCGAAGTCTAATTATATGGGACTGTCGCCTATTGGTTAAGGCCCACTGCTTATAACGGTGTGAATCGGGTTCAATTCCCGACAGTCCTACCTTGGGAGCGTGATGAAATTGGTAAACATTGCGGACTTAAAATCCGTTGGCATAATAGCCTTGCGGGTTCAAGTCCCGCCGCTCCTACCTTATAAATAAGTCAATGGTTGATACCAATGTCACTGAAATCTAAATTTATTTCTTATTTTGAAGGTTATTTTGACAACCAAAAACAGGCATTTTATATGCCTAGGGAGTTTGCTTTAATTGAAGTAAATCATAAAAAACTTTCTAGTAATAAATTTACAGTTACACAAAAATATATTATGGATAATTCTCCTTATCGAGATTCCATAATTGAAGTAACTGCCTTAGAAGAAGAAAAAATTCTTTTAAAATCTTATAAAAAAGAAGGAAAAAAACATAAACATCTAGAAGGATGTGACATTGAATTTGTATATGATTCATCAAAAGATGAATTTCATGGAAGAAACAATTGCAATAAATGTTTTGTTTCAAAAAATGGAAAAGACACTTATTTAATGACAGAAGCTATCCTCGGAAAAGACTATTATCATGTAATAGACAGAGGATTAGACCCACAAACAAATGAACAACTTTGGGGTTCATTTCACGGAATGTTTCAATTTGATCGAAAATAGTTCGATCCTTTATGCCACTTTAGCTCAGCTGGATAGAGCAACGGTTTTGTAAACCGTAGGTCGTCGGTTCAAGTCCGACATGTGGCTTACGTCTCAGTAGCTCAGCTGGATAGAGCAACTGTCTTCTAAACAGTCGGTCGCAGGTTCGAGTCCTGCCCAAGACGCCTCGGGAGATTGGCGCAGCGGTAGCGCGTCTCGTTTACACCGAGCAGGTCACTGGTTCGATCCCAGTATCTCCCATTGTGTTAAATCCTCATGAAAAAGAAACTTAAAAGACTTTTGCAGAAACCATTGCGCTTCCACCATCAGGATATACACGAAGAGTTAGCACTAATTAGAGTGGCACTGGACAATGTTAAGTATCAGATGCAAGAATTGCGGGAAAGTATTAGAGAGTCATCCAACCAAGACCAGGTGCTGCGGGTGCCCGAACCTTACGAGCATCCGTGGGACCAACATATCAGGGAAGGATCTGTCTCTGGTGGTGATCGAATCAACCCAGAAAGAAAAGTCTACACCGAGTCTATCACCACAAGACTTGGCTTTTCAGGAGGAACGGCGACAACGCAAGGTCCGTCGAATTGATTTTGAGGAGCGTTGACTCCTCACTAACGGGGTGTAGCGCAGAGGTAGCGCGGTGCTTTTGGGAAGCATAGGTCGGAGGTTCGATCCCTCTCACCCCGATTGGTACACTATACCAACAATATTACAATGAAAATTTTTCTAGACACAGCAGACTTCGATGCTATCATCGAACGATCTCGCACTGGCATCATCGCAGGCGTAACAACAAACCCTACACTTGTTCGCAAGCAAGGTGTGAATTACAGAGATCTTATTGCACAGTTGTGTGATGAGTCTTTTGCGTTCGAGTCTGTATCAGCAGAAGTTAATGGACGTACAGCAGAAGAACTCCTAGAAGATGCCGAAAACTATATTGGTTTGGGTGAAGCAGTTACCATCAAGCTGCCTCTCCACAAAGAGGGTTTGATTGCCTGCAAGGAACTCTCTGGTCGTGGCGTAAAGACTAACGTGACCCTGTGCTTCTCTGCTGCACAAGCAGCGGTGACCGCTTTGTCAGGTGCCACATACATCTCCCCATTTGTGGGTCGGATGAACGATAATAGTTTCAGTGGCGTCGAACTGGTCCGTGCTATCTCTGGTCTTTACTGCACACAGGGACAGAAGACCCAGATCCTCGCTGCTTCTCTTCGTGATGTTCATCACGTTGCTCGCTGCCTCTTGTATGGTGCTAACGTAGTCACCCTGCCTGTGTCAGTGTTTGACAAAATGTACAACCACGTTCTGACCGACGCTGGTCTAAATATTTTTGAACAAGATTTCGCCCAACTTTCTAAATGACATTCACCATCTATTCAAAGCACGGTTGCCGTTATTGTGAGCAGATCAGATTGCTTTTTGA